>Ga0209963_1000152_pt1 | contig 233886 bp, 248 predicted proteins | sample ThiBio_1000_biof_2_FD_183957 | JGI IMG/M metagenome (GOLD analysis project Ga0209963, IMG submission 183957) | Wastewater bioreactor microbial communities from Cape Town, South Africa - Thiocy_cont_1000_biof (SPAdes) | ecosystem: Engineered > Bioreactor > Thiocyanate-remediating >... | reverse complement strand
TCCCCGACGTGCGCTCGCTGCGCATCCCGGTGCGCTATCTCGCCAACCTGCTCACCGCCGGCGCCGAGGCGCCCATTGTCTCCGCGCTCGAACGGCTACTCGCGATGCGCATTTATTTCCGCCAGCGGCAACTCGGCGAGGGTGACGGAGAGGCTGTACTGGCGCAGGCCGGCCTTTCGACAGCGCAGGTGGAGGAGATGCACCGCTACCTCGCCATCGCCAATTACGAAGACCGCTTCGTCATCCCGACCAGCCATCGAGAGGAAGCGGAAGACGCCTACGGGCTGAAAGGCTCCTGCGGCTTCTCCTTCGGCAATGGCTGCGACTTCGGCCCGCCGCATTCCACCCTCTTCGGCGGCAAGATGGGGCGGCGCAAGCTGAATCCCATGCGGCCGCTGGACACGTGAGGCCGACCGATGCTGATCTTCAAGGCCTTCAGCGCGCTCCTCTCATATCCGAGCGAGGAGATGCGGCAAGCCCTGCCCGAGATCGCCGAGGTGGTGAAGGCATCACCGCTGGTCGGTGGACACGAGCGCGAAAAGCTGCTCGCCCTCATCGACGAGATCGGCCAAGGCGATTTGCTTGCCGCGGAGGAGAGCTATGTCGACCTCTTCGACCGCGGTCGGGCGCTCTCGCTGCATCTTTTCGAGCATCTGCACGGCGACGGCCGCGACCGTGGCGCGGCTATGGTCGAACTGAAGGCGCTCTACGCCGCGGCTGGCTTCGAACTGACCAGTTCCGAACTGCCGGATTACCTGCCGGTCGTGCTCGAATATCTCAGCCAGCGCGACATGGCGGAAGCTCGCGACATGCTGGCTGACTGCGCCCATATCGTGAAGTCCATCGCCCGCTCGTTGATTGCCCGGCAAAGCCGCTACTCGGCCGTGCCGCAGGCGCTTCTCGTCATTGCCGGCGAGAAGCCCGTCGATACAGCCGGCGTGAAGCCGGTCGCCGAACAGCCGGAAGCGCTCGACCGCGACTGGGCCGAGCGTCCCGCCTTTGCCGATGCCGCCACGCCGGGCGGCGGTTCCACGATGTGAGGAGGAAGGTCCATGCTTACCAATTCCTACGTCAACACGCTGCTTTTCGGGGTCTATCCCTATATCTGCCTCGTGGTGCTCCTGATCGGCAGCCTCATCCGCTTCGACCGCGAGCCCTATACGTGGAAGAGCGATTCCTCGCAGATGTTGCGCAAACGCGAGCTCAGGCTGGGCTCCAACCTCTTCCACTATGGCGTCATCATCGTCATCCTCGGCCATTTCGCCGGCTTCCTGGCGCCGCATTGGGCGGTCGACTGGGCGCTGTCGCCGGTCGCGCACCAGCTTCTCGCCATGGTGGTTGGCGGCATCGCCGGACTGACCGCCATCGTCGGCCTGACGATCCTCATCCATCGGCGGCTGACCGATCCTCGTATTAGGCTGAACAGCCGCAAATGGGACATCGCCATCACCTTCATGCTGTGGCTGCAACTCGCGCTCGGCCTGCTCACCGTGCCGCTTTCGGCCTTCCATATGGACGGCGAACTGTTCGAGACGCTGACAAGCTACGTGAAGGGTATCGTGACGCTCGACGGCGGGGCGGCGGCGCTGATGCTGCATGTGCCGCTCACCTACAAGCTGCACATCCTGCTCGGCTTCACGATCTTCCTCGTCTCGCCCTTCACCCGCATGATCCATATCTGGAGCGGCGCCGGCGCGCTTGCCTATCTGTTCCGGCCCTACCAGATCGTGCGCACGCCGAAGACGCGTGCCGACGAGCCGGTGCGGTCATGATCCTCTCGATCAACGGCATGGCGGTGGCGGTCGAGGCCGATGCTCCGGCCGAGTTCGCCGCCGCGCGCGAACTCCTGAGACAGCGCGCGGTCGCGATCGGCCTGCTCGACCCGACCGACGAGGATGAAGGGACCGTCGAGGCCGCGATCGAGGAACTTCTGGAAAAGGAAGTGACGACGCCGCAGCCGACCGACGCCGAGTGCCGCCGCTATTACGAACTAAACCCGGCCGAGTTCGAAAGCGGCGATCTCATCCATGCGCGGCACATATTGTTCCAGATAACGCCGCAAGTGAATGTGCCGCAGATCAGGGCGCGGGCCGAAGAAGCGCTGAACACGCTTCTGGCCGAGCCGGATCGATTCGCCGAGCTTGCGGCGGAGCTTTCCAACTGCCCGTCCAGCGAGCACGGCGGCAATCTCGGCCAGATCAGTCGCGGCGACATGGTGCCGGAATTCGAGGCCGCCTTGTTTAAGCTTGGCCCGACCGGCATCCTGCATGAGCTCGTCAAGACACGCTTCGGCTTCCATATCGTTGCCATCGACCAGCGCATTCCCGGCACGAAACTGCCCTTCGAAATGGCGCGCGACCAGGTCGCAAGGAAGCTGAGCACGTCAGTGGAAGAGAAGGCGCTGCGCCAATATGTCAGCTTGCTGGCGGGCCGTGCCGAGATAGAGGGGGTCAACCTTGCCGCAAGCGCTTCGCCGCTGGTGCAATAGGCCAGTTTCCGGCCGCCGCACTACTGGCCGCATGCCGAACAGGGGGCCGGGAACGGCTTCAAAAGCGTCGTCGCCACCCGACCTGTTCCGGAAGTTTTGGCACAGCGACAAAACGCACCATATCGTCGGCCATACCCTTAAGATATATGGCCAATATATGTTTTTCGAGCGACACGAGCGCGGCTCGTGCAACAACGATCGGCGTGTTGTCCGTATCGGATTATTCGAAGAAATGGTGGCCGCATGATTTCCACGATGACCATCAACGAGCGCCAGATCGCGCTTCTCATTTCCGTCCTTGTCGCGCTCTGCGGTATCGTCCTGGCGGCGGCTGGCCGACACGACCCGATCGGGATGCACGGCCTCCTTATCCTGCTTGCCGGGCTGGGCTGCACCTTCTTCATCCTGCGCGGCTATTACGATCCCGAACCATCGCCCGAGCGGCTGTCCTCCTATTTCGACGAGCCCATCAAGGTCGGCATCGTCATCGCGATGGTGTGGGCTCTGGTCGGCATGTTCTTCGGTGATTGGATCGCGTGGCAGCTTGCCTATCCCGACCTCAGGTTCGACGGGGCGTGGTCGAGCTTCGGACGGCTGAGGCCTATCCACACGACGGGGATCATCTTCGGCTTCGGCGGCAACGCTCTGATCGCCACCTCCTTTCACGTCATGCAGCGCACCTCGCGCGCCCGAATGCCCGACCAGCTAAGCCCCTGGTTTGTGCTCGCCGGCTATAATCTCTTCTGCCTCCTCGCCGTCACCGGCTATCCGATGGGCATCACCCAGTCGAAGGAATACGCCGAGCCGGAATGGTATGCCGATATCTGGCTGGTCATCGTCTGGGTCACCTATTTCGTGCTCTATCTGCGCACGCTCGCCCGGCGCAAGGAACCGCACATCTACGTATCCAACTGGTACTTCCTGGCGTTCATCCTCGTGGTGGCGATGCTTCACATCGTCAACAACCTCGCCCTGCCGATCTCGCTCGGAAGCGCCAAGAGCTACAGTCTCTTCTCCGGCGTTCAGGACGCCATGGTGCAATGGTGGTACGGCCATAACGCGGTCGCCTTCTTCCTGACCGCGGGCTTCCTCGGCATGCTCTATTATTACCTGCCGAAGCGCGCCGGCCGGCCCATATACTCCTACCGGATGTCGATCATCGGCTTCTGGGGCATCACCTTCTTCTACATCTGGGTCGGCTCGCACCATCTGCACTACACCGCGCTGCCGCAATGGGTGCAGACGCTCGGCATGACCTTCTCCGTCATGCTGCTCGTCCCCTCATGGATCGCGGCGGCCAACGCGTTGCTCACGCTGAACGGCGCCTGGCACAAGGTGCGCGACGATGCCACGCTGCGCTTCATGATGGTCGCGGCGGTCTTCTACGGGCTGGCGACATTCGAGGGCTCCTTCCTCGCCATCCGGCCGGTGAACTCGCTGTCGCACTATACCGACTGGACCATCGCGCACGTCCACGCCGGCACGCTCGGCTGGAACTCGATGATCATCTTCGGCGCAATCTACTATCTCGTACCGCAATTGTGGAAACGCGAACGCATGTATTCGCCGGCGCTGGTCGAGGTCCATTTCTGGCTCGCCGTCGCCGGGACGTTTGTCTACGTCTTCGCGATGTGGAACTCGGGCATCACGCAGGGCCTGATGTGGCGCACCTATAACGACAGCGGCACGCTCGCTTATTCCTTCGTGGATTCCCTGATCGCGATGCACCCCTACTATATCGCGCGCGCGTTCGGCGGGTTGCTGTTCCTCATCGGCACGGCGGTCGGCGCCTACAATATCTGGATGACGATGCGCGCCGTGCCGGCGGCAGAACGGACGCAGGCGGACCAGCCTGTCATGGCCTCCCGGCCTGCCCTGGAAGCGGGGGAATAAGGGATCATGTTCAAGACCCACTACAAGCTTGAGCGTTACTCGATCGGCCTCGCCATCGGCATCATCGTAGTGGCCAGCATCGGCGGCATCGTCGAGATCGCGCCGCTCTTCACGATCCATCAGACGATGGAAAAGGCGCCCGACATGCGCGTCTATACGCCGCTCGAACTCGCTGGCCGCAACATCTACATCCGCGAGGGATGCTACGCCTGCCACAGCCAGATGATTCGCACGCTGCGCGACGAGGTAGAGCGCTACGGCCCCTACTCGCTCGCGGTCGAGTCGCAGTATGACCACCCGATGCTGTGGGGCTCGAAGCGTACCGGACCGGACCTCGCGCGCGTCGGCGGCAAATATTCCGACATGTGGCAGGCCGAGCACCTCAACAATCCGCGCGACGTCGTGCCCGAATCGATCATGCCGGCCTATCCGTTCCTGACGCGCACCGAACTGCGCGTCGACGACCTGCCCGAGCATCTGGCCGCGCTGAAGGAACTCGGCGTCCCCTATACCGACGCCATGGTGCAGAACGCCGTCAGCGACGCCTACGGACAGGCGGCGCCCGACAGCCCGCAGGCCGAAGGCGTCAAGGAGCGCTACGGCGATGCCACCGATGTCCGCGCCTTCGACGGCGATGCCGGACGCGTGACTGAGATGGACGCGCTGGTGGCCTATCTCCAGATCCTCGGCCGCCTCACCGACGCGGCGCACAAGCAGGAAGTGGCGGGAGGGATCAAATGACCGGACCGGCGCATGAAACACTCGTCGCCATCGCCAAGTCGTGGGGACTTTTCTACCTGATCGCGATGGCGATCGGCGTGCTCGTCTATACTTTCTGGCCGGGGAACCGGAAGCGTTTCAACCGTGCGAAAAACAGCATCATGAACGACGAGAGCGGGCCATGGGAGTGATCGAACGCGACCCCTATACGGGCCACGGCACGACCGGACACGAATGGAACGGCATCAAGGAACTCAACACTGCCGTTCCGTGGCCGATCTGGGCCTTCCTGATCGGCTCGGTGATATTCTCGGTCGTCTGGTGGATCCTGATGCCGGCATGGCCGATCGGCACGACCTATACCAAGGGCCTGCTCGGCGACGATGTACGTAAGGACGTGGCCGCCCATCTGCAGGCCGCAAAGGAGGAACGTTCCGTCTGGATGAACCGGATCGAAAAAGAGGATTTTGCCGCGATCCAGGCCGACCCGGCACTCATGGAGAATGTTCGCGAGACGGGCCACGCTCTCTTCGGCGACAATTGCGCCGCCTGTCATGGGGTCAAGGCAGCGGGCGGGCCCGGTTTCCCTGATCTCGTCGACAAGGCCTGGCTCTGGGGCGGCACGCCTGAGGCGGTGTTCGAGACCATCCGCGTCGGCATCAATTCCGAGCACCCCGACAGCCGCACCTCGCAGATGCCGGCATGGGGTAAGGACGGCATGCTGGACAACACGGCGATCACCAATGTTGTGGCCTATGTTTATTCGCTCTCGCACCCGGGCAGCGACGGCAAGGGTGCCGCGGAGCAACTGGCCGCAGGCAAAAAAGTGTTCGCGGACAATTGCGCTTCCTGCCATGGCGCGGACGGCACGGGCAGCATGGATGTCGGCGCACCCAACCTGACGGACAATTTCTGGCTCTATGGCGGAGACGAAGCGTCTATCTACAATTCGGTCTATGGGGGACGCCAAGGTCACATGCCGACATGGGAAAGCCGGATCAGCGATACGGATCGCAAGATCCTGACGCTCTATGTCCTCGATCTCGGACGCGCCTCGCCATGACCGCGCGGATCGGGACACGCGCCAAGGTCGCGCTGGCGGTTTTCGCCGGGATCGGTCTTTTCGCGACCGCGAACGCACATCTCATATGGAGGTCGGTAAGCTCGCAGCCCGATTGCGTGGCCCACCTCAAGGCGACCGGAGCGGAAGGGCAGTTCCGCGCCGCGCAATCATCCTGCTGACGCAAGGAGGGTCATGATGGCTACCGGTGAAAATACGGACGTGCGGCTTCCCCCGGTCCTTCCGCCGATTGCCGCGACACGGACGGATTGGCGCCGTCAGGTGCCGCTGGCTGCTGCTTTCGGCTGGCTTTCGGCCGGCTGGCGGGATTTCGTGCGGCAGCCGGGGCTAAGCCTCCTCTACGGCATTGCCGTCTTTGCCGTTTCGCTGGTCGTCGTCTACTCGATCTTCAATCTCGGCTACGACTACATCCTGTTTCCGGCGCTTTCCGGCTTTCTGGTGATCGCGCCGTTGGCCGCGACGGGACTCTATGAAAAGAGCCGGCGTCTCGCGGCCGGCGAACCTGTCACGCTTGCCAGCATGCTTTTCGTCAAGATCCGCTCAGGCGGGCAGATCGTCTTCGTCGGCCTGCTTCTCTGCCTGCTGATGATGCTGTGGAACCGTGCGGCTATCCTGATCTACGCGCTATTCTTCGGGCTGCGCCCATTCTCCGGGCTCGACACCATCCTGCCGGTGCTCTTCGGCACGCCTTCGGGCTGGGCGCTGCTCATCGTCGGCAGCCTGGTCGGCGGCCTGTTCGCAGCCTTCTCCTTCGCCGTCAGCGTTTTCGCGGTTCCCCGCCTTCTGGACGAGCGCACCGATGCGCTGACGGCCATGGGGCAGAGCATGGCGCTTGTCTGGAACAATCTGCCTGTCATGCTGACGTGGGCCGCAATCATCGTCTGCCTGTTCGGCCTTTGCGTGCTGACCGGCCTGCTTGGGCTGACCATCGTCTTTCCCGTCCTCGGCCATGCGACATGGCACGCGTTTTCAACAATGCGCGGCCCGCGCACCGAGGCAGCCGACGGGGAGGCTGTCGGAGCCCCTGCATGAACCGCCACGCGCCGGAAGCGAGGGAGACAGCCCCTGCTGGGGGCGGGCATAGCGCCCTGCCCTCGCGCGAGGAGCTTCTGCTCGCCAGCCACCCGATAGCGGACGGTTTGCGCGAAGTGCGGCTGTCGGTGCCCTCCATCCACTGCGGCGGCTGTCTCAGGGCAATCGAACGCGCGCTCGGAAACCTCGAAGGCGTGGCCGAGACGCGCGCGAACCTGACAACGAAAAGCGTCACGGTCCGCTGGCCTGAAGGCATTGCCCCGCCGCCGGTCGCGGAGACGCTTGACGCTATCGGTCATGCCCCGCATCTGGCGGACAGCGAAGCCGGCGGCGGCACCGATAAAACGCTCGGAGAACTCATCCGCGCGCTCGCCGTGGCGGGTTTCGCCTCCGCCAATATCATGGCGTTCTCGGTATCGGTATGGGCGGGCGCGGGGCCCGAGCTTCGCAACCTGTTCCATTTTCTTTCGGCGGTGATCGCGCTGCCGGTGCTCCTCTATTCCGGCCGCGTCTTTTACCGCTCGGCCTGGGCCGCGCTTCGCCACGGGCGCACAAATATGGACGTTCCGATCTCGATCGGTGTGTCGCTCGCCTTTGCGATGAGCCTCTACGACATGATTCATGGCGGCCCGCACGCCTATTTCGACGCGACCGTCATGCTGATCTTCTTCCTGCTGGTCGGGCGCGCGCTCGACCATGTCATGCGGACAAAGGCGCGCATAGCGGTCGGCGACCTCGCGAAACTCACGCCACGCGGTGCGACCATCGAACAGGAGGACGGAACCAGCAAATACATGCCGGTCAGCGGGATCGGGCCTGGTATGACGGTTCTGGTCGCTGCTGGCGAGAGGGTGCCGGTCGACGGCCGGGTGCTCTCCGGCGTCTCGGAACTCGACCGCTCACTGGTGACAGGCGAAAGCGCGCCGGTCGGGATCGCCGCAGGCGCCGCAGTCGAAGCCGGCACGCTGAACCTTACTGCCCCGCTCAGGCTCGAAGCCACCGCGACGGCGGACAATTCCTTCCTTGCGGAGATGGTCCGCCTGATGAACGCGGCGGAGGCCGGCCGCTCCACCTATCGCCGTCTTGCAGACCGGGCTGCCGGCCTCTATGCGCCGGTCGTCCACAGCGCCGCGCTCCTCTCCTTTCTCGGCTGGGCCTTCGCGACGGGCGACTATCACCGCGCCGTGACGATCGCGGTCGCCGTGCTCATCATCACCTGCCCCTGCGCGCTCGGCCTCGCCGTGCCGATCGTGCAGGTGATCGCCGCAAGACGCCTCTTCGAGCGCGGCATCATGGTCAAGGATGGAGCCGGGCTCGAACGCCTCGCCGAGGCCGACACGGTCGTGTTCGACAAGACCGGCACGCTGACGGCCGGACGCCCGGAACTGATGGACACGGCCTCTGTCGATCTCGATGCGCTGAGCCTTGCGGCGGCCCTTGCCGCCCATTCGCGCCACCCACAATCGCTTGCGCTCGTCGCAGCCCACACGGTGCGCGGCGGCGCGAAGGCGCCCGTGACCGATATAAGGGAAATTCCGGGGCACGGTCTGGAAGCGCGGTTCGATGGGGCCGTCATCCGCCTCGGCCGTACCGACTGGGCGCTCGACGATCCGGCGACGGTTTCAATGCCGCTTCGTTATCCTCGCAGCGTCCTGTCGAGAGACGGACGCCTCGTCGCGGCCTTCGCCTTCCATGAAAGGCCGCGCGCCGGCGCAAGCGAAGCAGTTGCCGTGCTGAAGAATGCGGGACTTGGCGTCGAAATCCTTTCCGGCGACCATGAAGCGGCCGTCCGGGATCTCGCCGATACGATCGGTGTGGAACGGTTCGAAGCGGGTATGCGGCCCGACGGCAAGCTGGCGCGGTTGAAGGCGCTGGCCGACGCCGGCCACAAGACATTCATGATCGGCGACGGCCTCAACGACGCGCCGGCGCTGGCGGCCGCCCATGTCTCGATGGCGCCCTCCAGCGCTGTCGACGTAGGCCGCAACGCCGCCGATTTCGTGTTCACGCGCGACAGCCTCGAAGCGGTGCCTTTCGCCTTTGCCATCGCCAAACGCACCCGCCTTCTCATCCGCGAGAATTTCGCGCTTGCCGTCCTCTACAACGCGGTCGCGCTGCCCTTCGCGGTTGCCGGCTTCGTCACGCCGCTTGCCGCCGCGCTCGCCATGTCGGGATCGTCGATGATCGTCGTCGCGAATGCCTTGCGGCTCAACGGCAAGACGAAGTCGCTCAGGAAAGCGCTGGACCGACCCGCTTTTCAGGCCGCTCCTTCAAACGCCGCCACGCAGCCCGCGGAATGAGCATCCTCGTCTATCTCATCCCCATATCGTTCGTGCTCGGCGCGGTGGGGCTCGGGGCATTCCTCTGGTCGATGAGAAGCGGGCAATATCAGGATCTCGACGGAGCCGCCGAGCGCGTCCTCTTCGATGACGAGGACGCGCCGGACTGACGGCCGAAGCCCGACCGCAAGGCCGATTTCCGTTACTTGGCGTTCGCGGCGTACTGCTTGAAAAGGTCCGCGAACTTCGCCCGCGCCTTGCCGGGATTCTTGAAGGCCTTGGCCGCGTCGAGATTGGTCGGCGTGCCGACGACGACGAGCGCAACCATCCCCATCGCGTAGTGCGGCTGGCACTTGACGCCGTAGGCGCCGGGAACGTCGAATTTGACGGTTACGTCCTGGCTGATCTTGCCGGTGAACGGCTTGGCGCCCGCCGGCATCATGCCGTCGATGCTGGCGGCGTCGTGCCCCTTGTCCGCCGCGACGAAATGGACGCTGTCTCCCGGCTGGATGCGAACCAGGTCAGGCTCGAAGACGTAGGCACCGCCGGCGCCATGGTTGAGCATCTTGACCTCGACCTCGGCCGCCTGTGCGCCGCCGATCATCGTCAGCGCCAGGGCGCCGGCTGCAATTGCCACGAGTGAATAACGCATTTTCTTCTCCTTCTTATGCGCCGCCCGGGATGAGCGGTGTGGGGGCCTTCAGGCGTCTCCCTCTCCTGGTTCCGGACTGAAGAAGCGAAGCTTGTCGGGGGTGCCGTTCAGCTGGTCCGCGTCCGGCAGCGGCGGCTTCTTCCGCGTGATGTTCGGCCATTTGTCCGCGTAGTCATGGTTGAGGCGCAGCCAGTCCGCCCCGACCGTCGGGTCGGTATCCGGGAAGATCGCGTCGGCCGGACATTCGGGAACGCACACGCCGCAATCGATGCACTCGTCGGGATGGATGACGAGCATGTTCTCGCCTTCGTAGAAGCAATCGACCGGACAGACTTCGACACAGTCGGTGAACCTGCATTTGATGCAATTATCGGTGACCACATATGTCATTGGGTGCCCAACTCGCGCGCAAAAGAAGTATTTTCAATGCGTCTTTTTGTCGGGGCGATGCCGCAGTGACGCGGTTTTATGCGGCGACCCGATCCGCCTGCGCCCCTCGCAACTGGCGCGGAAGCTTCGCGGCTCTCACGGCGGCAATCGCCATCCACTGCCTGAGAAGACCCTGATCTTCCTTGGAGAAGCGCGCACGAAGCTTCATCGCCTCGAAGGTGTCGCCCGGGTGACACCGGTCATAATCCGGGGCGACCAGCGACTCGTAACAGGCAAACAGCTCCTCGTCCTCGGGGCCGATCGCCTGCCATACGCCGTTCGCCGCCATCCGGAGCTTCCGCGTCTCCACTTCCGTCATTTTTCTCACCTCATTCGTTGAGGCCGCTTCGTTCCGCTCGTCATCCGGACAGGCTCGGAAGCGCCATTTCATCGGCGGTCTTCATAGCGCTTAAAAGATATATTGACAATGTATCTTTTAAGATCGACAGTCTCCCAGTGAGCTTCACGACAACCATCCGGACACCGCCGGTGCAGGGCCCGGCCGGCGATGCCGACACCTCTTCAAACCAAGGAGAAAATCCTATGACCGAAGCATCCAGTGGCGCCGAGACCGTCGACGTCCGCAGCCTCGTTCCGGCCCAGCGGCATGCGAAGATCTTCCAGCTCGTCGATGCGCTGGAACCGGGCGCGTCGTTCATCCTCGTCAACGACCACGACCCCAAGCCGCTCTACTATCAGCTCGAGGCCGAATACCCCAATCAGTACTCCTGGACCTATGTCGAGCGGGGGCCGCAGGTCTGGCGCGTCGAGATCGGCAAGCACGCCAAGGCCGCGTAATTCGTTTCACTCGCGGCGCCGGTCCGGCCGGCGCCGCCATTTTGGGTTGCCGTTATTATGATCGGTGTCTCCCTCTCGCGTTGGACAATGGCCTATTTCGGCGCAGCGATCGTCTCGCTTCTGCTGAGCGAAGCGCTCATGGTCGCCGGCTACGGGTTTCCGGCCGTAGCCATCCAGGCGCCGCAGACACTCGTTCTCGTCCACCTTGTTGCGATCGGCTGGCTGAGCCTTCTCCTGTGCGGCGCGCTCTTCCAGTTCGTGCCCGTGCTTGTCGCGCGCTCGCTTTACAGCAACACGCTGCCGCTCCCGACCCTGCTGTTTCTCGTAGCGGGGCTCGTCGCATTGCTCGCCGGCTTTCTCCAGCTTGCCGGTACGCTCGATTTCTCGCCCTCGCTTCTTCCCTATGCCGCAACCACGCTCGCGATCGGCTTCACGCTCGCCATCTACAATCTCGGCCGGACACTTTGGCAGGCGCGCCCGGTGCCGCTGCAGGCGCGCTTCGTCGCCGTCGCGCTCGTCTGCCTCGCCGCCACCGTGACGCTCGGCGCGATCTTCAGCTTCGTCTTCGGCGCCAGCGTCCAGTCGAAGGTGCTTCTTGCTATCGCCGGCCAGGGGCTTCCGCTCCACGCTGCGGCCGGGCTCGGCGGCTGGCTGACGCTCGCCGCGATCGGCGTGAGCTATCGCCTGCTCGCAATGTTCATGCTCGCGCCGGAACTCAACGGAAAGCGGCCGCAAGCGGTCTTCTGGCTCGGTACAGGCGCGCTCGCCGTCGCCATACTGGGCGGGCTGGCATCGCTGCTCGGCAATGCCTCGATTTTCCCCGCGCTTCTTGTAGGCGGCGCCCTCGGCGCGGTGGCTCTCGCGCTTTATCTCGCCGATGCCGTTCATCTCTACCGCGCCCGCAAGCGCCGCATCATCGAGCTCAACAGCCAGATGGCCGCGTTCGCGCTTGTCTCGCTCGCAGCCTGCGTGGTCCTGACGGCTGCATTGCTCGCGCTCGGACGCCTGACCGAGCAGGTGAGCGCGCTTGTCTTCCTCACCGCTTTCGGTTGGCTGGGCGGGCTTGGTCTAGCCAAGCTCTATAAGATTGTCGCCTTCCTTACATGGCTCGAATGCTACGGCCCCATTCTCGGCAAGGCGGCAACGCCAAGGGTGCAGGATCTTGTCGCCGAAGGGCAGACGCGCAACTGGTTCATGCTTTATTATCTGGCTGTGTGGAGCGGGACCGCAGCCCTGCTTGTTTCCCAGCCTTTCGCCTTCCGGATGGCCGCGGCCGGCATGCTGGTCGCCACGTTGGCCATCGCCGCGCAACTCGTGCGCACGCGTCTCTTGTCGAACGTGGCCGCCGCCTCCAGCCCACCCCAGGGCGTCGCCCGCCCGCATCTCTTCGTCTGTGTTCCAGGCTCCAACCGATGAGAAGGAGGATCTTCCGATGACCGAAACCTTTGCCGAACTGGACGTTCGCCCGATCCTTCGCTCGGGCGGCGAGCCTTTCGAGAAAATCATGGAGGCCGTCCAGACACTCGCGCCCGACCAGGGCCTGCGCCTCTACGCCACGTTCAAGCCCGTTCCGCTGTTCCATGTCCTCGGCAGCAAGGGCTTCAGCTACGAGGCGAACGAACTCGAAGGTGGCGACTGGGAAGTGCTGTTCCGGCGATCCGGCGCGCCGGCGGCCGCCGAACCGGTTGTCGCGGCCCCTGCACCGGATTCAGCGGGATGGCCCGCACCCGTCGAGCAGATGGATAACCGCGACCTCGACCCGCCCGAACCCATGGTCCGCATTCTGGCGGCTACGGAGAAGATGGAGCCGGGGCAGGTCCTGTCGGCGCTTCTTTGCCGCGAGCCGATCTTCCTCTTGCCGGAACTCGGTAAGCGCGGCCATGCGTGGCGCGGGGCTTTCGAGCCCGACGGCACGACCTACAAGATCCTCATCCGCATCGGAGGGCCTCAGGACGCCGCGGCCTGACGCGGCGTCCTACCTCAAGGACATTCGAGATGTTCATCCAGACCGAAACGACGGCCGACCCGGCCCGTCTCAAATTCCTGCCCGGGCGGGAAGTGCTTTCCGAAGGAACGCTGGATTTCCCCGACCGGACGGCTGCTGCCCGCTCGCCGCTCGCCGCCCGGCTCTTCGAGATCGCCGGAGTGGCGGCCCTCTTCTTCGGCCCCGACTATATCGACGTCACGAAGAACGACAGCGACTGGCAGCATCTCAAGCCGGCGCTTCTCGGCGCGATCATGGAGCATTTCATGACGGGCGCGCCGATCCTTTCGGAACCGGTGGAGACCGCCACCCACCACGAACCGGCAGGTCCGAATTCGCTGGCGCAAAAGGTCTCGGACGCGCTGCGGCTCGTCATCGATCCGGAACTCGGCTACAACATCGTCGATCTCGGGCTGGTCTACGACGTCAGGACGGACGGCAACGACGTCGACATCATCATGACGACGACGACACGCGGTTGTCCGGCGACGAACTACCTCAAGGAAGGCGCGAACGACGCGGCGTGGTCCGTTGCGGGCGTCGAAGCCGTGGAGGTCAACCTGACCTATGATCCGCCATGGGCGCCCAAGATGATGAGCCCCGAGGCGAAGGGCCATTTCGGCATCGTGGATTGAGGCGCCCGATGTCGGACAACAACCCTTCCGCCGCAAGCCGGAACCCGGCGCCCCGCACGGCCGAGCTATCCGATATCCTCCTGACGAGCCTCAAGGCGCTCGCCGAAGCCGGCGAGCCGGACGCGGCCTGCAGGCTTGCCGGAAGAGCATGCGCGGCACTACGCAAGGACAACCCGGAGCAATGGAGCCGCTTCAACAAGCTGCTGCATCGGCTGAGCCCGATGACGGGTACCCGTCTCGGCTAGAGATGGCGGCGCGGTTCGTGCCAGCCTCCGCCACCCGTCAGAACGGAATCTCGTCATCGAGGTCGCGCGAGAAACCGCCGCCACCTCCACCACCGCGATCGCTCGGACCGGACTGGCCGAAGTCGGAGCCGCCACCACCCTGACCGCCCCCGCCACCGTAGCTCTGGCTGCCACCGCTGTAACCGACCTGGCTTTCACCTCCCTGCCCGCGCGCATCCAGCATCTGCAGTTCGCCGCGGAATTTCTGCAGCACCACTTCGGTCGAATAGCGCTCCTGTCCGGACTGGTCCTGCCATTTGCGCGTCTGCAACTGGCCCTCGATATAGACCTTCGCGCCCTTCTTCAGATACTGCTCGGCGACCTTGGCTAGGTTGTCGTTGAAGATGACGACCCGGTGCCACTCGGTGCGCTCCTGTCGGTCGCCGCTGTTCCTGTCGCGCCAGGTTTCCGTCGTGGCCACCCTAAGGTTCACGACAGGATCGCCGGAATTCAGCCGGCGGATTTCCGGATCGGCGCCCAGATTGCCGACCAGGATGACCTTATTTACGCTACCCGCCATGACGCTTCTCCACGCTTGTCCGAAACCGAGCCTTCTTCGCACCGACGGGCCGGCGAGTCGATGCGATGGCCCACGCCCGTCCACAGTTCATTTTGTTCTTTTTTTGTTCTATATTCTTCTTCCTACGCAGTCAAGCTAGGACAGTGCAGCCAGGCCTGCCATCAAATAAGCCTTTACTTATTCGATAAGCCTATGCTTATCTATCGCCATGAATGAGGCCGAATCGGAAATCTTTCGCGCGCTCGCCGACCCGACCCGCCGCGCCGTCTACCAGCGCCTCGCCGGTCGCGAGATGAGCGTTTCGGAACTGCGCAAGGGGCTGGCGGTCTCGCAGCCTGCGGTGTCGCAGCATCTTGCGGTGCTGCGCGGCGCCGGGCTGGTCAGCGAACGCCGGGAGGGCCGGTTCTCCTATTACCGGATCGAGCCTGCCGGCCTCTCGCCGCTTGTCGACTGGGTCGCACGCTATCAGGCTTTCTGGCCTGAACGCATCGGGAAACTGAAGGAAGTGCTGAAGGAGATGGACCAATGAACCACGACGATCCTTCCGACGAGGTCCGCTTCGAAACCGAACTGGATGCGCCTCCGGAAAAGGTATGGCGCGCCCTCACCGTGCCCGAATTCGTCGCCCGCTGGCTGATGCCGAACGATATCCGGCCGGAAGAAGGCCGCGCCTTCAGCCTGAAGGACGAGGACGGCGCTATCGAATGCGAGATCGTCGAGGCGAAGCCGCCACAGCTTCTCGGCTATTCCTGGCGCGAGGAAGGCGGCCCCGACAGTTTGGTGCGCTTCCATCTTGCCGGTACCAAAGCCGGCGGCACGCGCCTGACCGTCGTCCATAGCGGCCTTGCCCGCCCCGCCCTGCCAACGCTGCGCGTGGCCGGCGTCTCCTGCACACGCATGTCGCTCGGCGCGAAACGTTCTGGCCCCTTGATGATCGCTGCGAACACGTTCGCCCTCGCCGCTTGAGGAGAAAACCATGCCCAACAACCTCGTACCCATGGTGATCGAGCAATCGAGCCGCGGCGAGCGCGCCTTCGATATCTTTTCGCGGCTGCTGCGCGAGCGGATCATCTTCGTCAACGGGCCGATCGAGGACGATATGGCGGCACTGGTCTGCGCCCAGTTGCTGTCGCTGGAATCGGACAATCCGAACAAGGAAGTCGCGCTCTACATAAACTCGCCCGGCGGCATGGTGACGAGCGGCTTCGCCATCTACGACACGATGCGCTACATCAAATGCCCGGTCTCGACCGTCTGCATCGGAACGGCGCGCTCCATGGCCTCGTTCCTGCTGATGGCGGGAACGCCCGGCCGCCGCATCGCGCTCCCCAATTCTAGCGTCGTCGTCCATCAGCCGCTCGGCGGTTTCCAGGGCCAGGCTTCCGACATCGAACGCCATGCCGAGGACATCGTGAAGACGAAGAAGAGGATGATCGCGCTCTATGCGAAACATTGCGGGCGCGGCGCCGAGGAAGTCGAAAGAACGCTCGACCGGGACTACTTCATGACCGCAGAGGAGGCGAAGGACTGGGGCCTTGTGGACCACGTTTATGATACGCGGGACGACAATATCGCGGCGTGACCGTGCGTCCTTCGAGGCTCGCTTTGCTCGCACCTCAGGATGAGGGACGCAGGCGCTCGATGACGAAGGCGGCGGCGCCCGAGGATGAGGGAGGCAGGCGCCGAGGTTCCTTGCGGCGCCAATTCCTGACAGATGCCGGACTTTGAGCCCGAGTGAAATACCCCAGAACTCGGAACGACGAGCCTCACTTCTCTCATCCCCCACCTCCCTCATGCTGAGGTGCTTCGCGAAGCGGAGCCTCGAAGGACGCCAAGCCTCCCACCGCGTCAATCTACAAAAATTTGGCCCCGGCGCCGGTTTCATCCGGTCGCGCGGGGCTCTTGTGGTTTGACCATCATTCGCCGGCCATCCTGCCGGTGTATCTCTCGGATGCGTCGCGGTGTTCAGCCGCAGATCCGACCAATAGTCTCTACGATGTGGGGGATATCGACAGCCGGCTCAACGCCCTCAAGGACATGGGTCCTCGGCTTTCGCCTTTTTGGCGCGGCCTAAGCCTGCCGCGGCTCTACTGTTCGGCAGAGCCGAATGAGACTGTCCGGTGGATTCATGCCTCGCTCCTCTGTCCGTTTCATCAACGTCCATCGATGCCTCGTCCGCGCGACTTGCGGCGCCTCGCAAGGTCCGGATGACGGCGAACCGCATCAATCGAGCACCAATATTCTGGTACTGATAGAAGCTTTCGTCAAACCCTTCGGCGATTGTTACAGCGAATGTGATCACCCGAAGCGACGCACACGCTCGGCGCCCGCAACCGTCGCTTTGCGGCCTTCACCGGGAACGGCAGTGCGCTGGACGGCCGACTGGAAAGTCAGGGCACGATCACCCTTTTCGTCCCTTATGCGTGTCGGCAGGCCGATGCTGTTCAAAAGCCCGAGGAACGGCCGCGGCGGCAGTTCCTCCACATTGGCCATTCGCCTTACATCCCAATCGCCCGAAGCGATCAGCATGGCGGCCGCGACGGCGGGCACACCGGCCGTATAGGAGATGCCCTGGCTGCCGACTTCGCGATAGGCTTCCTCGTGGTCGGCCACGTTGTAGATGAACAGTTCGCGCTGCCTGCCGTCCTTCATGCCCCTGACGAAATCGCCGATGCAGGTCTTGCCGGCATAGTCGGGGGCGAGCGATCCCGGGTCGGGCAGCACGGCCTTCACCAGTTTGAGCGGCACCACCTCCTCTCCTTCGGCGGTTTTAACCGGCTGCTCCGAAAGGAGCCCGAGATTCTTCAGCACCGTAAAGACGTTGATGTAATGCTCGCCGAAGCCCATCCAGAAGCGGACGTTAGGGATCCCGAGGATCTGGGACAGCGAATGCACTTCGTCGTGCCCGGTCATATAGGCTTTCTGTTTGCCGACGACCGGCAAATCCCATTCCTTGTCGATCTCGAACATGGCGTTGGAGGCCCATTTCCCGTCCAGCCACGACCAGACCCGGCCCGTGAACTCGCGGAAATTGATCTCCGGATCGAAATTGGTCGCGAAATAGCGGCCGTGACTACCAGCATTGATATCGACGATATCGACGGATTCGATGCTGTCGAAATATTCGTCATAGGCGAGTTTGGCATAGGCATTGACGACGCCGGGATCGAAGCCCGCGCCAAGGATGGCCGTCACACCGGCCTTCTCGCATTCGGCACGCCGTTTCCACTCGTAGTTCGCGTACCATGGCGGCGTTTCGCAGATCTTCAACGGGTCCTCGTGGATCGCCGTGTCGATATAGGCCGCACCCGTAGCGATGCAGGCCGACAGCACTGACATATTGAGAAAGGCCGAGCCGACATTGATGACGATCCGTGCGCCGGTCTTTTCGACCAGCGCTTTTGTGGCCTCCACATCCATCGCATCGAGCGCATGCGCTTCAAGCTTGCCGTCGACCTTCAGAGCGTTCTTCCCGCGAACGGAGGCGACGATGGCATCGCATTTGGATCGCGTCCGCGAGGCGATGTGGATGTCGCCGAGCGCATGGTTGTTCTGCGCGCATTTATGCGCCACGACCTGGGCAACGCCGCCGGCGCCGATGATGAGGACGTTTTTCTTCATTTCCGGAAAGTCTCCTGTGTCGGAATAGAGCCGTAGGCTTCAGGACAGGCTTTGTTCGTAATCCGCATAGGTGAACCGGCGGGCGGTCCGAACCGTGCCGTCGAGCTCGCGAATGGCGATTGCCGGCATCTCCACGCCGTTGAACCAGTTCTTCTTGACCATCGTGTAGCCGGCCGCGTCCTGGATCGAGATTCGGTCACCTATCTTCAACGGATGCGGGAAGCGGAAGGTGCCGAAAATATCGCCCGCGAGGCACGATTTCCCGCAGACCATGATCTCGTGTGTGCCTTCGTTGGGCACAATCTTTGCGTTCTCGCGATAGATGAGGAGGTCGAGCATGTGCGCCTCGATGGATGAATCCACCACGGCCAAATGCTTGCCGTTGAAGAGCGTGTCGAGCACCGTGACTTCGAGCGTCGTGCTGCCCGTGATCGAGGCCTCGCCCGGCTCGAGATAGACCTGCACGCCGAAGGTTTCGGAAAACCGCTTCAGCCGCGCGCAGAATGCGTCGAGCGGATAGCCCTCGCCGGTGAAATGGATGCCGCCGCCGAGACTGACCCACTCGGCATAGTGCAGGAGATCGCCGAAACGCTCCTCGATCTGGCCGAGCATCCGGTCGAAGAGGCCGAAATCGGCATTCTCGCAATTGTTGTGGATCATGAAGCCTGAAACGCGGTCGAGCACGGCCTCCACCTTGCCGGGGTCCCATTCGCCGAGCCGGCTGAAGGCGCGCGCCGGGTCGGCAAGGTCGAAGGAGGAGGAGCTGACGCCCGGATTGAGCCTGAGGCCACAGGCTATGTTCCCTGCCCTGCCGGCGAAACGCGCAAGTTGGCCGACCGAGTTGAAGATGATCTTGTCGGCGTGAGCCACCGCCTCATCTATCTCGTGATCGGCCCACGCGACGCTGTAGGCATGGGTCTCGCCGCCGAAATGGCGGCGGCCGAGCTTCACCTCGTTGAGCGAGGAGGTGGTGGTGCCGTCCATATATTCGCGCATGAGATCGAACACCGACCATGTCGCGAAGCATTTCAGCGCGAGCAGCACCTTGGCGCCGGACTTTTCGCGCACCTCCTGCATCTTGCGCATGTTTTCAAGCAGCCTGCCCTTGTCGATCAGGTAATAGGGCGTGCTGAGTTCGGTTTCGCTGGACATGATGTTCCGTATGCTGGGGTACCGGCCCGCGCCGGCTAGGTGAAAAAGAAGGTTTTGCGGTGCGAGGCCGAAGCCTCCGGAAACCGCTACAGGCCTTGATGGAAGAAAGTGCCGCCCGGATAGAGTGCGGCAACCCGTCCTATGCTGTCCCGATTAGCGCTTTCGCGCTGTTTCCCCTCAAACGGATGAAGAGACGCGGCATGGCGGCACGCACGGCAAAGGCCGCGCTCGCAACATGTGAACGGAATGGAAAGCCGCGTGCCCTTTCGGACCGCAGGCTCCTATGATCTTCCGTTTGGGTGGCATCCAGTTCGACTGGGCCCATCCCCAATTGGAAGAGGGCGTCGCTAGACATGGCGTCCTCCCCAACCAGCAGATGAAAGCTGCATCAGTAACAGGCCGACCCTATAGCACCTAACCCCGGCACTCAAGACAGGCGGACGCGCCAATTGCCGCGCCAGTCGAAAGCCGGCCGGAAGGTGCTCTATCCCGCTTGAAATCGGAGCCACTTCCTGCCACCAGACTGTCAGGAAGATGTTCGATCTTTGTTCTTCGCGCTTGCCCCTTCCTGCGCAAAGGGGATAAACACTCGCAGGAGCGAGGCGCGCGGCTCGACGCGGCGGCGAAAATACCTACATGAGGGCTGGCCGGCTTTCAGTTCGGCCATCCCGACATTCCGGACGAGAAAGCGGCAGCATGGCCGAGCATAAGATGATTTCGGTTCGCGGCGCCCGCGAACACAATCTCAAGAACGTCGATCTCGACATCCCCCGCGACAGCCTCACCGTCATGACCGGCCTGTCGGGCTCGGGCAAATCCTCGCTCGCCTTCGACACGATCTATGCCGAGGGCCAGCGCCGCTATGTCGAGAGCCTGTCGGCCTATGCGCGGCAATTCCTCGAGATGATGCAGAAGCCGGACGTCGACCAGATCGACGGCCTGTCGCCCGCCATCTCGATCGAGCAGAAGACGACCAGCCGCAACCCACGCTCCACGGTCGGCACCGTCACCGAGATCTACGACTATATGCGGCTGCTCTTCGCGCGCGTCGGCATCCCCTATTCGCCGGCGACCGGCCTGCCGATCGAGAGCCAGACGGTCAGCCAGATGGTCGACCGCGTGCTGGCGCTGCCCGAAGGCACGCGGCTTTATCTCACCGCGCCGATCGTGCGCGGCCGCAAGGGCGAGTACAGGAAGGAGCTCGCCGAACTGCAGAAGAAGGGCTTCCAGCGCGTCAAGGTCGACGGCACATTCTACGAAATCGCAGACGTGCCGGCGCTCGACAAGAAATACAAGCACGACATCGACGTCGTCGTGGACCGTCTCGTCGTCCGCCCCGACATCGCCACGCGGCTTGCCGATTCGGTGGAGACGGCGTTGAGGCTCGCCGACGGGCTCGCCATCGCGGAGATGGCCGACAAACCGCTGCCGCCGGAGGAGACAGCCGAGGGCGGCGCCGCCAACAAGTCGAAGAACGAGACGCATGAGCGGCTGCTCTTCTCGGAGAAATTCGCGTGCCCCGTCTCGGGCTTCACCATCCCCGAGATCGAGCCGCGGCTCTTCTCCTTCAACAATCCGGCCGGCGCCTGCCCGACCTGCGACGGGCTCGGCAGCCAGCGCGCCATCGACGCCATGCTGATCGTTCCGGACGAGAATCTGACGTTGCGCAACGGCGCCATCGCGCCCTGGGCGAAATCCTCCTCGCCCTACTACACGCAGACGCTGGAAGCGCTGGGCAGCGCCTACGGCTTCAAGATCGGCGACAAGTGGAAGGACCTGCCGGAAGACGGCAAGGCGGCCATCCTGAACGGCACCGGCGAGCGGCAGGTGGCGTTCAACTATGACGACGGGCTGCGCGCCTACAAGACGACCAAGACCTTCGAAGGCGTGATCCCCAATCTGGAGCGGCGCTGGAAGGAGACGGATTCGGCCTGGATGCGCGAGGAGATCGAGCGCTTCATGTCGGAGACGCCCTGCCCGGCCTGCCACGGCTACCGGCTGAAGCCCGAGGCGCTTGCCGTGAAGATCACCGGCAAGCACATCGGCGAAGTCACCGAAATGTCGATCCGTAAGGCCAATGGCTGGTTCGCCGAGTTGCCCGGCCAGCTCACGACCAAGCAGAACGAGATCGCCGCGCGCATCCTCAAGGAAATCCGCGAGCGCCTGCGCTTCCTCAATGATGTCGGCCTCGACTACCTGACGCTGTCGCGCAACTCCGGCACGCTGTCGGGCGGCGAGAGCCAGCGCATCAGGCTGGCCTCGCAGATCGGCTCCGGCCTGACCGGCGTGCTCTACGTGCTGGACGAGCCGTCGATCGGCCTGCACCAGCGCGACAATGCCCGCCTGCTCGACACGCTGAAGCACCTGCGCGACATCGGCAACACCGTCATCGTGGTCGAGCATGACGAGGATGCCATCCTTCACGCCGACCATGTGTTCGACATCGGCCCGGCCGCCGGCGTCCATGGCGGCCGCGTCGTCGCGGCAGGCACGCCGGCCGAGATCATGGCCAATCCGGCTTCGCTGACCGGCCAATACCTTTCGGGCGTGCGCGAGATCCCGATCCCGTCCGAGCGCCGGCCGCTCAAGAAAAAGCGCATCAAAATCGTCGGCGCGCGCGGCAACAATCTGCGCGACATCACCGCCGAGATCCCGCTCGGTACCTTCGCCTGCGTCACCGGCGTCTCCGGCGGCGGCAAGTCCACGCTCCTGATCGAGACGCTGTTCAAGGCCGCCTCGCGCCGCATCATGGGGTCGCGCGAGCATCCGGCCGAGCACGACCGCATCGAGGGGCTGGAATTCCTCGACAAGGTGATCGACATCGACCAGTCGCCGATCGGCCGCACGCCGCGCTCCAACCCGGCCACCTATACCGGCGCCTTTACGCCGATCCGCGACTGGTTCGCCGGCCTGCCGGAGGCGAAGGCGCGCGGCTACCAGCCAGGTCGCTTCTCCTTCAACGTCAAGGGCGGCCGCTGCGAGGCCTGCCAGGGCGACGGCGTCATCAAGATCGAGATGCACTTCCTGCCGGACGTCTATGTCACCTGCGACGTCTGCCACGGCAAGCGCTACAACCGCGAGACGCTGGAGGTGCTGTTCAAGGGCAAGTCGATCGCCGACGTGCTCGACATGACGGTTGAGGAAGCGGCCGAGTTCTTCGCCGCCGTGCCCGCCGTGCGCGACAAGATGCAGACTCTGGCCAAGGTCGGCCTCGGCTACATCCATGTCGGTCAGCAGGCGACGACGCTTTCCGGCGGCGAGGCGCAGCGCATCAAGCTCGCCAAGGAACTGTCGCGCAAGGCGACCGGCAAGACGCTCTACATCCTCGACGAGCCGACGACCGGCCTGCATTTCCACGACGTGGCCAAGCTTCTTGAAGTGCTGCACGAACTGGTCGACCAGGGCAACACAGTCGCGGTGATCGAGCACAATCTAGAGGTCATCAAGACTGCCGACTGGATCCTCGACCTGGGCCCCGAAGGCGGTGACGGTGGCGGCGAACTGGTCGCATCCGGCACGCCGGAGGACATCATGGCCGAGCCGAGGAGCTACACCGGTCAGTTTTTGAAGGAGCTGATGGAGAGAAGGCCGGGGCGGAAGAGAGAGGCGGCGGAGTAAAGTTGTGCGGTGAAACGACGGCCCGGAAATCCGCCATCCACTTTACGACTTTAAGAGGACTTTGATTCAGGAAGTCGATCGCTCGATGCAGCGCTTCTTACTCAGCGAATTCCTGCCCGCAGGAAACTCTGGATAAACGCGCGCTGGAACACCAGGAAGAGAATCATCAGGGGTGCCGACGTCATCAGTGCGGCGGCGCAGATTATGGACCAGTCGATCCCCTGATCGACCGAAGCGAAGACCTGCAGGCCGACGGTGAGCGGGCGCGCCGAGACCGAGTTGGTGACGATCAGCGGCCACAGGAAATTGTTCCAGTGATAGCTGATCGAGACGAGACCGTAGGCGACATAGACTGGACGGGCGAGCGGCAGATAGACGCGCAGGATCGTTTGCAACGTGGTCGCGCCCTCTATCCGCGCCGCGTCATCGAGCTCCTTGGGGATCGTCTTGAAGGCCTGCCGCAGCAGGAAGATGCCGAAGGCCGAAGCGACGTAAGGAATGCCTATGCCGGTCAGCGTGTCGATCAGGCCGAGCTTGTGCAAGGTCTGGTAGTTTTCGACGATCAGCACGTCCGGCGTCACCATGAGCTGGACGAGGATCAGCGCGAAGAGAATGCCGCTGCCACGGAACGGCCAGCGGGCAAGCGCGAAGGCGGCGAAGGTGCAGATGACGAACTGCGCCACCATGATGCCGATCACGAGAATGACCGTATTAAGGAAATAGCGCGCGAAGGGCGCGGCGACCCATGCACGCTCGAAATTATGCAGGGTCAACGGTGCCGTCAGATCGAAATCCGTCGTGTAGGCCGATGGATGGAATGCGGCCCAAAGGGCGTAGAGGATCGGCAGCGCCCAGACCAAGCCGAGGAGCCAGCCGCCTGCGGTGACAATGGATTTGCGCATATTTTCCGGCATCGCCCGCCTCCTACCGGTAGTGTATGCGACGGTCGAGCAGGAAAAACTGGCCCAGCGCGACGACTGCGAGCACGATCAGGAGCACGCTCGAAAGAGCCGCGGCATAGCCGGTATCCCAGAAGCTGAACGCCACCTGATAAATGTAGAACAAAAGCAGCGACGTGGCGTTGTTTGGGCCGCCGCCGGTCATTGCGATTACCTGATCGACGATGCGGAAAGCGTTGATCAGTGCATTGATCGCAACGAACAGTGTCGTCGGCATGACAAGCGGCCACGTGATGCGGGCGAAGATTTGCCAGCGAGTGGCATTTTCCATGCGCCCGGCCTCGTAGAGATCCGGCGGCACCTGCTGGAGCGCCGCGAGGAAGAAGATCATGAAGAAGCCGGATTCCTTCCAGATCGTCACGGCCATCAGCGCCGGCAGCGCGGTCGACGTATCGCCAAGCCAGTTTGTGCTGCCAAATCCGAAGAGGCGGGCAATCTGGTCCAAAAGCCCATAGCCGGGCGTGTAGAAGAACAGCCAGATGTTGGCGGCGGCGATCATCGGCAGGACGGTCGGCATGAAGAAGGCCAGCCTGAGCAGGGCACGGCCGGGAATGCGACCGCTGACCCAGATCGCCATGGCCAGCGCCAAGCCGATCGAGACGGGGACGGTAATCAACGCATAGAGAAGATTGTTGGTCAGCGCCTGCCAGAAGATCGGGTCGGCCGCCATGTCGCTGTAGCGCTGAACACCGATGAAATGCGCCGGGTGGCCTGCGCGCGGCGTCGAGAAAACGCTGCCGATAAAGGTCTGGACCACCGGCACGTGTGTGAAAGCGGCAAGAAGGACCATCGCCGGCAGCACCATCAGCCAGCCCTGGATATGGATATTCAGCCGGCGTGGGGTCCTCGTCGCCATTTTGCCTCGATAAGTACGTCTGGCACTGAATTGGAGGGACGGCCGCCGGCGAACCGGCGGCCGTCAGATGTTTATTCCTGATAGCGGCGCAGGATGCCGGTCGCCTGCTGCTGGGCCTGGTCGAGGGCCGACTGCACCTGCCCGCTGCCCGTCAGGATCGCCTGCAGAGCATCATCGAGGGTCTTGGTGACGCGCTGGTTGTCATGCGTCGACAGTTCCGCCTTGGCGTCCTTCAACTGGTCGCGCGCCACCGCCGCCGGCGGAAAATCCTTGACGTAGGCTTCCATCTCAGGCGTCGTCCAGGCATCGGGGCGCGTGGCGACATAGCCCGTTGCAATGCCCCAGTCCGCCGCGCGCTCCTTCGTCGTTAGGAAACGGGCGAATTTGAGCGCCGCCTGCTGCTTGTCCTTATCATCCGTCTTGAAGATGTAGACATTGCCGCCGCCGGTCGGCGAGCCGCCCTGCACTTTCGACGGCATGGGCGCCACACCGAATTCGAAAGGGGCGTTCTTGCGGACATTGGTCAGGTTACCGGTAGTCGTCCACATTATCGCAGTCTTGCCCTGGAAAAAATCCTTTGGCGTCGTGCCCCAGTCGATGATGCCCTTCGGCATGATTTCGTATTTGGTGCTGAGATCTTTGAAGAAAGTCGCCGCCTCGGCCACTTTCGGATCGTTGAAATTGACTTTGGTACCGTCCTGGTTGGCGAGGTCGACGCCGTTCTGAATGGCGAGCGCCTGGAACAGCCAATAGGGGAAACCCGAGCTCGGGATTTCCACACCCCATTGTGTCACATTACCGGAACTGTCCTTCTGGGTCAGTTTCTTCCCGTCCGCGACGAGTTCATCCCACGTCGCGGGCGCCTTGTCCGGGTCAAGGCCAGCCTTCTTGAAAGCCTCCTTGTTGTAGTACTGGACGATGGTCGAACGCTGGAATGGCACGCCCCAGGTGTGGCCGTTCGCCTGGCTGTTCGCCATGAATGCGGGATAGAAGGACGAGAGCCAGCCCTTGTCGGCGTCCGATGTAGCGATCTGGTCGTAGGGCAGGATCATCCCCGCGTCGATCAGCGTGAACATGTCCGTGGACAACAGCACGGCGGCATCCGGCGCGTTGCCGGCGCGCGCGGCTGTCATCGCCTTGACGATCGAGTCCTGATAGCTTCCGGTATAGACCGGCTTGACGACGATATCCGGGTTTTCCGCCTCGAACTTCTTGACGTAGTCGTCGACGATCTTGGTGATCGGTCCCCCAACAGCAATAGGATAGTAAAAGCTGATTTCGGTTGCCGCCCAGGCCGGCGCGGCGAAAACCGACGCCGCGAGCGCGGCGCCGAGGAAAGCGGTGGTCAGGCGTTTCATGTGGAAGTCTCCCTGTCTCTATGGCTTTCTTTATTGAGGTGTGGAGCGCGCCCGCTTCGTTCATTTGCGGGATCGAGACGCCATCCGCTTTCAGCGTCGAAGATATGCATGGCGCTTTCGCGCCAGCCGATCCTTATCCTGTCGCCGATCGACGGCACGGCGGTGCCGCGGGTGCGGGCAGTCAGCCGATGGGCGCCAAGCCGGCAGGTAACCAGCGCGTCCGCTCCGAGATATTCGATCTCTTCGACGTCGGCCACCGTGGCGGCGACATGGCCTGCCAGCCCATTCGAAGCCCCGGACCCGCCTACAATCTCGATATCTTCCGGCCTGAGCCCAAGAACGAGGCCACGGCCGGGCCGCGACAGGACCGTCACTTTGTCATGCCCCGCGATCACGGCGCGGGTGCCTGAAACGTCGTTGTCGAGATGGATCAGATTCATGGATGAGCCGCCGACGAAGCGGGCGGCGAAGAGGCTTGCGGGTCGTTCGTACAGTTCCGAAGGCTTCGCGTTCTGCTCGATCCGGCCGCCATGCATAAGGATCACCCGGTCGGCCATGCTCATCGCTTCAGTCTGGTCGTGGGTGACGTAGATCATGGTAATGCCCAGACGTTGCTGCAGAGCGCGGATTTCGCGGCGGAGATCCTGCCGAAGTTTGGCGTCGAGGTTGGAAAGCGGTTCGTCGAGGAGACAGACCGGCGCCTCGGCGATCAGCGCGCGCCCGAGCGCAACGCGCTGCTGCTGGCCACCTGAAAGCTGAGCGGGCTTGCGAGCGAGCAGTGGCTTGAGGCCGAGCAACTCTGCAACCTTGTCCAGGCGCTCACGCATCTCCGCCTTCGGCGTCTTGCGGACCGAGAGGCCAAAGGTGATGTTGTCGGCAACCGAAAGGTGCGGAAACAGCGCATAGGACTGGAAGACCATGGCGACACCGCGCGCCGCGCCCGTCAGTCCCGCGACATCTCGCCCGCCGATCTCAACTATACCGGAGGTCGGGTCCTCGAGACCCGCGATCATTCTGAGGGTCGTCGACTTGCCGCACCCCGATGGCCCGAGTAGAACCGCGAGGCTGCCTTTCTCCACCGTGAAGGAAATGTCGTCGACGGCCCGCGTATCGCCCCAAGCCTTCACCAACGATCGAACTGCGACGCCCGTCAACAACCGCACTCACTTGCAAAAGCCGCACCGGAAACGATGGTAGACTTAGAAATTTCCAGTGACAACATGGTGACACTTCTCGCCCACAAGGCGCGGACCGTGAGCCACGTCCATATCGTCTCCACCATTGCGAAGTTCCGTATTCCCTCAATCGCGTTTACGTTCCGGGCCAATTGTTTTCCGCGATACGGCGCTGCTATGGAGTTCGGACAGTGAGCCTGTTGCATTCGACATGGCTCATGCCCACGGCAAGCGACGAGGCGTTGTTGCAATCCGCCGTCGATACGCTGTCCCGGCAATTCGGCACGCCACGTTTTCAGGCACATCTCACGCTCACCGACGGTGTGGAACGGAGTGTGGCTGAACTCGCCGAGATCCTCCGCCACGCTGCCGAAGGCATACATTGCTTTCCAGCCGTTATCGAGAATATCGAGACCAGCGACCTGTATTTCCGCTCGTTCTACGCACGATTTGCCGCATCGGGCCCCATGGCTGAGCTTCGCGAAAATGCCATGGCGCTTCTTGCGCCCGGACCGGAAGCCGCTGCTTTCATGCCCCACATCTCGCTTCTCTACGGTGCGGATGCCACTGCGAAAAAGGAAGCGGCGCGCCAGCACTGGCAGAAGGAACTCGCCGGCCGGTCGATCCGCTTTGACCGCATCTGCATAGCGGCGGCGGGAAAGGGCATCGCGATCGACGATTGGGCGATACGTTCGACGATAACGCTTGGATCGTAAGAAATGATCTTCGACGACAGCCATATGGATACGCTTGCCGACCTTCTGTCGGAGACGGCGAAAGCCGAGATCATGCCTCGCTTCCGCCGATTGGAGAAAAGCAGCATCAGGCGCAAGACGTCACGAGACGATCTCGTCACCGAAGGCGATGTTGCGGCCGAACGCATGATAACCAACGCGCTACGCCAGCGATATCCGGGCGCCCTGATCGTCGGAGAGGAATCCGTCAGCGCAAACCCTGCCCTGCTCGCCGGCCTGGCGGACGCCGATCTCGCCTTCATCGTCGATCCGATCGACGGCACGTTCAATTTCGCTTCGGGGCTGCCGCTCTTCTGTGTCATGCTTGCCGTGACCACGAATGGCGAGACGGTCGCGGGCATCATCCACGATCCCGTCGGCGGCGACTGGCTGCTTGCCGCGCGCGGCGGCGGCAGCTTCGTGCGCGACGGCGGCGGCGATCTGACGCCGACCAGGGTGGCCGATCCCATCCCGGTTTCCGAGATGACCGGATCCGTGTCCTGGCAGTTTCTCGATGAACCCGACCGCAGCCGCGTGGCAGCCAATCAGACCCGCTGCCTGGCGCCCATGAATTATCGTTGCGTCGCGCACGAATATCGTCTGCTCGCCCAGGGCCATGCTGAATTCGGGTGCTACACGAAGCTGATGCCGTGGGACCATCTGGCGGGGACGCTGATCCACGCCGAGGCCGGGGGCCATGTCGCCAAGCTCGACGGTACCCCCTACCGGGCCGGGGACGCTTCGGAGAGCCGTCTTCTGGCGGCGCCGGACTTCGACAGTTGGCTCGAACTGAGGCGACTGCTTTGGGGCCAATCTGCGACCTGATCCAGGGGAACTCCCGGCTCGGCTTTCCCCTTTTCGACCCGCCGGAGCATACGTCGTAAATGTCAGGAGTGTTTCAGGCTCGATGGACAAATCCGGTCGGGCCGCGCACCTTGCGCGTGCCGAGAAACGGGAGCGCACGCATGACAGCTTCAGGTAAAATCCGGGCCGGTATGGGCGGCTGGACCTTCGAGCCATGGGACACATCCTTCTATCCCGACAAGCTGCCCAAGGCGAAGCAGTTGCACCATGCTTCGCGGCAGGTGCCGACCATCGAGGTCAACGGCACCTATTATTCTACCTTCAAGCCGGCCACCTTCGCCAAATGGGCCAAGGACACGCCGGAAGGCTTTGTTTTCTCCCTGAAAGCCATCCGCTTTTCCACCAACCGCCGGGTGCTGGCGGAGGCCGGTGAGTCGGTCGGACGTTTCCTCGGCTCGGGCGTATCCGAACTCGGCGACAAGCTCGGGCCGATCCTGTGGCAGTTCGCGCCGACCAAGAAATTCGAGCCGGACGATTTCGGGGCCTTCCTGAAGCTCCTCCCTGAAAAGCAGGACGGCGTGTCGCTCCGTCACGCGGTCGAGGTGCGAAACGACAGTTTCGTCGTGCCGGAATTCGTCGCGCTCCTGCGCAGGCATAACGTGACGGTAGTCTATGCCGACCACGAAAAATATCCGGCCATTGCCGACGCGACCGGCGACTTCGTCTACGCGCGCCTGCAGACCGGCTCCGACGACATCCCGACCTGCTATTCCGAAAAAGCGCTCGACGAGTGGGCGGCGCGGGCGAAGCTGTGGGCGGAGGGCAAGGCACCCGACGATCTGCCGCTTGCCGATCCCTCGACCCATGCGGCGGTCAAGCCGCGTGACGTGTTCGTGTATTTCATCACCTCCGGCAAAGTGCGCGCGCCGCATGGCGCGATGGCCTTCATGAAGCGCATCGGAGAAGAGCGGTAATACCGCCTGCGCAAAGGCAAATTCCCTATCGCAAGTGCCGTGGGATCGCGATTTCCCGTCAGCGCACCGGTGGTTGAGGCGCCGGATCGGGTTCCGGTCCGGGAAATGGCTCGGGGCGCGGCGGGATAGGGTTCGGTATCGGGCGCGGCTGGGTGCCGGCTCGCTTCGGCGGCTCGCGGTTCTCGTCCGGGTTGGGATTGGGCTCCTCGTCGGGCAGCAGGTCGGGATCGGGCTCCTTAACGTCCGGTTTCCAGTCCGGCGCTGGGGGCGGCGGCTTGATGGGCGGCTCGTGCGGGCGCGGATCGGGCATGGCCAACTCCTTTCGCCGCATAACGGAGCTTCGGCTGGCGGGTTCCGCCGCGGGGAACTGTTACGGAAAGAGTTGAACGCTGGTGCGGACGGCGGGGATCGAACCCGCACGGGCAAGGCCCGAGGGATTTTAAGTCCCTTGCGTCTACCAGTTCCGCCACGTCCGCGCCGGAGAACGGGTAGACGACGTGCCTCCTTCGATCAAGCGGCAAACGCACGCTCCGCGATGCGCCGGATGAAGGCCACCGTCTGTTCGGGCAGCGCGTGCTGCAGCATGTGGCCGATGCCCGAGACGATTTCGAGGTCGAGCCCCTTCACCTTGCCTTCCATGGCAAGGCCGTGCTGTTCGTAATTCAACACGCGGTCGGCATCGCCGAATAATATGCCGACCGGCATCCGCAATTCGCCGTAGCGTGCCTGCAACCTGCGCAGATCGCGCCCCGAACTGCAAAAATCGGTCGAAGTCGCATAGAAATGGCTGGGGCGCAGGCCGAGCATGGCGCCGCCGGCCACCGCATAATCTTCCGGTGGCTTCTGCGGCCCGAAGACGAAGTCGAGCACCGTCGGCGCGTTCCTGATGGCGCGCGGTGCCGACACCGTCCACGCGACCAGGCGCCGCTTCCAGGGCGAGGTGATGAAAAGCGGCCGGAAGCCTTCGGGAATGCCGCCGCCGAAATGGGTAAGCGGCGAAATCAACGCCAGCCCGGATACGTCGTCCGGATAATCGAGCGCCGTTTGCAGCGCGATCGCCCCGCCGAGCGAATGGCCAACGAGCAGCGGCTTCTCCAGCCCGAGCGTCTCGATGAAGCGGTGGACAGCCTTCGCCTGGTCGATCAGGCGTCCGTCGCTGCCATCCGTGCGGGTCGACCAGCCGGAACCGGCACGATCGAGCGCGATCAGCCGGTAGCCGGGACCGAAATTGCGCATCACCGGATAGAGGAAGTGGTGGAGCGTGCCGCCGAGCCCGTGGATGAAGAGGATCGGCCGGCCCTCCCCCTGTTCGACATAGTGGATGCGGTTGCCGTCAACGGTGATGAACTTGCCGGCAGGCGGCACCGCCTTCTCGGCGCGGCGGCCGATACGGCGCGTCACGAAATAGAGGTAGAGCGCGACGATGATCGCCGCGACCGCGAGCGCCAGCAGGATGCCGATGATGACCGTCAGGATTTCGAACACGCGCCGCCCTCTCATTCTCCATGGCGAGCATAGCGGGAGCATGAACGACGGCAAGCCGGCTTCCGCTTCCATCCACGGCCCATGACCGTCCAACTCATGCGGGCGGCCATTCCTCGTATTGCGGCAACCCGTCATCGAGAACGATCCAGGGCTGTTTCACCGAGGCAAAAATATGCATCTGGGGCCGGAACAACGACGGTTCGTCGAGCGTGCCGGAACCGACGCCGACGACGCCGTTCGACAGCCGGCGGGTGAAGACCGTCGTGCCACATTCGCGGCAGAAACCGCGCTGCAAATCCGGCGAGGAATGCGCCCAGCGCATCGGCCCCTCGATCGAGACATCAGTGCCGGCAAAGAGCAGGCGCGCATTGAAGGCCGCACCAACCGCTTTCTGGCAGAGCCGGCAATGGCAGACGCGCTCGTTGATCGGCATCGCTTCCGCCCGGTAACGCACTTTCCCGCACAGGCATCCACCGGCATAGAGCATTTCGGATTTTCCTTTCATGGTCTTATCTCTTGTGGGGCGGAACGCATCGGGCCGCAAGGTTGCGGTGCTGCACAAGCCGCGACGCCCGATCGGGCTTTTGGGGGTGCGTTTGCCTGAAGCTCATTGTGGTTATGGGCATGCTTGCTTGTCCTTTGCCCCTGCGCGCACCCCCTCTGTCCGGCAAGACAGAGGGGGGTGCGAAGGGCAAAGGATCATCCGTCTTCGTCATTGCGCACGCTTTCTCGCTGCCACGCTGCCCTTCGGCCCTGGCCATTGTCAAAGGACGGACCTTCAGGAACGAAGGTCGGGAAAGACGGGCGGCCGCAGGCCCGCTCATCTGGTAATCCATGTGCGACCCTGCGGCCGCCCGTCCGGCGATTTTTGGCCATCCGGCCGGGACGTCTTACCGCGGAGCGAGGCGCTGGTCCCTCCCCACGCAACCACCGTCATGATCGGTGTTCCCGATGGGAGGGACTGACAGGGAGTATGCCTGAAACGTGGGAGGCGGGGAGAAAGGGAGACGAAGAAAATTAGGCAGTACAGGAATATGAAGGGGTTGAGAGATAAACGGGGACAGGCTTATCCACATCCTGTCCGGCCGACACCCCTCATCCGTCGCCTTTATCCCGAACGTGCAGGCACGTTCGGGGGCGACACCAGCCCTCCGCCCCTTCGACAGGCTCAGCATCTCCGGGCGCTCGTCGCTTTGATCGACAAATCGTTGTCGATCAATCGGTCTTTGACCGACCACTCCTCACCCCACAAGGGGGAGAAGGGGGAGTGTGGCACCACCGCTCCGGCAAATCATCGGCGTTGGAGATTGGCGGAGGCGGTAGTGCCATCTCCCTCCTCGCCCTCTGTGGGAGAGGATAGGGAGCCCCGGTGAGGCAAGGCCGAACCGTTGGGCGAACTTGGCGGGGGGTGACTGCCTACAGGCATAAAGTGTGCCGAAGCGCGTCGCTTGCCCCGCCTGAGGATGGCGGCGGCGGCGCCGTCACCCCGCCACGCCGAGTTTCTTCTGCAAGCTCGTGGACGACGTCGTGTACTGGAAGACGATGCGCTCGCCGGGGCTGATGTAGCGCTTCGCGGCCTGCGCCATCAGTGCGACCTCGTGGAAGCCGGAAAGGATGAGTTTCAGCTTGCCCGGATACCAGTTGATGTCGCCTACGGCAAAGATGCCCGGCTCCGACGTCTGGAATTTCTCCGTGTCGACCGGAATCAAATTCTCATGCAGGTTGAGCCCCCAGTCAGCGATCGGACCGAGCTTCATGGTAAGCCCGAAAAAGGGCAGCATACGCGTGCAGGGGATTTCGACCTCGCCATGCGGTCCCTTGACGACCGCCGCCTGCAATTCGCCGTTTTCACCCTTCAGCCCGCTCACCTGCCCGATCTGGAAGTCGATCTTCTCCTCCTCATGCAGCGCGAACATGCGGTTGACGCTGTCCGGCGCGGCACGGAATTCCGCCCTGCGGTGGACGAGGGTCAGCCTGCGCGCAAGCGGCTGGAGGTTCAGCGTCCAGTCGAGCGCGGAATCGCCGCCACCGACGATCAGGAGATCGTGGCCACGAAAATCTTCCATGCGCCGCACGGAATAGAAGACACTGGTGCCTTCATATGCCTCGATGCCGGGGATCGGCGGGCGCTTCGGCTGGAAAGAGCCGCCCCCCGCGGCGATCACGATCGCCTTCGCCTCGAAGATCTCGCCTTCGTCCGTGGTCACACGGAACGAGCCGTCTTCGAGCTTTTCCAGCCCGGACACGATGCGGTTGAAGGTGAAGGTCGGCCCGAAGGGCTCGATCTGCTCCATCAGCCTGTCGACGAGGCTCTGTGCGGTGATAGAGGGCCATGCGGGAATGTCGTAGATCGGCTTTTCGGGATAAAGCTCGGCGCACTGGCCTCCCGGCCGGTCGAGAATGTCGATCAGATGGCATTTGAGGTCGAGCAGGCCCAGTTCGAAAACGGCGAACAGGCCGACCGGGCCCGCGCCGATGACGAGAATGTCCGTTCTGGTGATGTCGCTCATCTTGTCGCCTCGGCCGGATGGCCCTGCACTCTCTGGATCGGTTCGGATTTGCGCCCGCCTTGCATACGATGCTGTCCTGGAACCGGCATAGGTTACGGAAAATTCGCCTGTCCGGTTGCCCTGCCGCCGGCTTACCCCTGCCGTTCGGGAACGCGGACGACCAGCCCATCCAGTTCGTCGCGTACCTTGATCTGGCAGGAAAGGCGCGAATTCGGGCGGACGTCGTAGGCGAAGTCGAGCATGTCCTCTTCCATCGGCTCCGGTTCGCCAACCTCGCCGGTCCATTCCTCGTCGACATAGACATGGCAGGTAGCGCAGGCGCAGGCACCACCGCATTCCGCCTCGATGCCGGGAACGCCGTTCCGGATGGCGTTTTCCATCACCGTCGAACCGTTCTCGGCGTCGAGGTCGAACGGCGTGCCGTCAAAGGCGATGATGGTGATCTTGGTCATGAAGTGTTCTCGGAGGCGGTCGGCCATAAGGGCCGGAAATTCTTCCAGTTCGCGTTGCCGCCGAGATAACCACTCCCGGCGGCAAGTCAACCGTCCGGGAGCGACATGGTGAGGCGACATGAAATCGCGGATAGTGTGCCCGTCGATCCTGCAACTTCAGCGGCTGATCGCGGCGATGAACTCGCGAGCTTCCTCGACGCGGCGCGACAGTGCCTTGACGAGCGGCTTGGACGCCGGTTCCGCCTCGACGGCGGAGGCGGCCTCGGCCACCGCAAAGGCGCCGACACCGAGCGCCGAGCCCTTCAGCCCGTGGGCGAGGTTGCGCCGCTCCTCCGATGCCGCGGTCGAGATCTGCTCGCAAACCGTTCCCGCCTGCTGCATGAAGAGCGAAAGCACCTCCTCTTCAACCGCGCGGTCGCCAAGCGTCTGGCGACTGAGATGGGCGAGGTCGATCGGCCTTGTCCGTGCCGCGCCGCACGCCTCGCCCCCCGGTTTCGCGAAAGCGACGGCTTCCGTTCCTTCTTTCATTGTCCGCTGCCCTCCGGCTTGCTCTGTCCCTTCGTCCGCAAACGACGCTAGGCGGCTTGCGTGCACATCGCGTTAATGCACATCTTAATAAGAGGTTCTCGCGGAAGGGCAATTTTTCGGGGGATCACGTCCTCGTTAACCCTATGTTTAAACTTTTACCCATCGCGGGAAATGCGGGTTTCCTTTAAACCGGTGTCTCACTACGATACGCTGAGGCATCGTAGGTCAAAAATAAGCCTTATACGCGGAGAACGAGGGGTCTTTCGGGGCGGCTTCGCGTTAGAGAAAAACAGGATTCCGGCGGCATGGCGCGTAAAACCTCTACCCTCCAGAATATCGACAGCGATGTAGCTCGCGAACTTGAAGAAGCGCTGAATATCGACCTGAACCCCGGGGGTTCGGACGGGGATCTCGACATCGCCGCCTCGATGGCGGAACTGGAAGCCCAGATATCGCGCGCCGCGGACGAGCTTGCCCGCGAGGAAAAGGCGCAGAAAGAGGCTGCCGCCACGAAGTCGAAGAAGGAAGAGAGCTTGCTGGAGACGCGGCCTGCCGAGGCCGCCAGGCCCATGCAGGCAGCGGCGAACGCCGCTCCGAAGGCGATCGCCCAGCCGAGCCCCAAGGAGGAGCCTCGGGCGAAGGTAGCGGCTGAATTGCGGCCCTCGAAGCCCGCGCCCGCCCTACAGCCGCAAGCTTCCCGGTCGCAGGCCAGCCAACCGCAGGCCGAACGTACCGCCTCCCCCGCCGCGCGGCTGCCCGCCAATGACGACCAGCAGAAGGACTACCGTACCGTTCTGGCACAGATGAACCGGAGCGCGCCCGGCACCGTCTACTGGTTCGTCGCGCTCCTGTCGGTTGCCTGGATCGCCGGCGGGCTGATGCTCGGTCACCTGCTCTATGCGCCGAAGATCTGGCAGATCCGCTCCGTCGGCCAGCTTCTCGACGCGCCCTACGCCATCGCGCTCGGCATCGGCATAATCGTTCCCATCGTGCTCTTCTGGGGCTTTGCGGTGATGATCCGCCGTGCGCAGGAAATGCGCATGGTCGCCCGGTCGATGACGGAAGTCGCCTTCCGGCTCGCCGAGCCGGAGCACCTTGCCCAGGATCGTGTGACGACGGTCGGCCAGGCCGTGCGCCGCGAGGTGCAGGCCATGGGCGAAGGCATAGAGCGCACGCTCGCCCGCGCCGTCGAACTGGAGACACTCGTCCATACCGAAGTCAACGAACTGGAGCGCGCCTATTCGGATAACGAAACCCGCATCCGGGCGCTGGTCGACGGGCTCGGCAACGAGCGCGACGCCGTGGTCAGCCACGCCGAACGCGTGCGGGCGTCCATCGCCGGCGCTCACGAACAGTTGCACAGCGAACTCGGCGTGGCGAGCCAGGGCATCCGCGACAATATCCTCGGCGCCTCCTCGCGCCTGACGGCAACCATCTCGGAGGCCGGCGACCGGCTGATCGACCGTATCAACGATTCCAGCACCACGATCCATGAAGGGATCGCCGAGCGCATGGACACGATCGCCGACCAGATCAGCACATCCGGCGAAGCCTTCGCCAGCCTGCTCGACACGCGCGTCGCCTCGCTCCGGCAGGGCGCGGAAGACGCCGCGCGCTCGCTTTCCGACATCCTCGACCAGCGCACCAACGGCATGGTTTCCCTGCTCGGCGGCGCGACCGACAGCCTGACCGGCGAGTTCGACGCCCGCCTTGCGGCAATCGAGCGGACGCTTTCGGAGCGCGGCCAGTCGCTCATCAGCGAGTTCGAAACGCGCGCCGAAGCGCTCGACGCAGGCACGCAACGGCTCAACGCGGCGCTCGAGGCACGCGCTCGGCAGATCAACGATTCGCTGGTCGAGCGGGCGCGCGAGATCGCGACCGCCTTCACCGGCGGCAAGGCCGAGATCGCGTCCGCCATCGACGACGGCCGCATCGCCATCGGCAGCGAGCTTTCGCAACTGGTCAACTCGACCTCCTCCATGCTCGAAGCCCGGGTCAACGAGTTCGGCGAGCGGCTGGCCGCCAGCCGCGAATCGGTATCGAACGCGCTCCAGGCCGACCTGGCCAGGATCGAGGGAACCCGCGCCCAGATCGACCGCATTATCGCCGGCCATACGGAAATGCTGGCCAAGGGCCGCGAGGGCGTCGCCGAGACGATCGCCACGGACCTCGCCAAGATCGGCCAGATGCGCGCGGAGATTGACGCCGCGGTGGAACGTCAGATCGCCCAGTTCGGCGAAGGCCGCGAGCGGCTGTCCACGGCATTGCAGGACGATCTCGCCAGGCTCGTCGAATCGCGGGGCGAGATCGACGGCGTCATTGCGAACCATGTCAGCCAGGTGGCCGAAGGACGTTCGCAGGTCCGCCTCATGCTTCAGGAAGAGTTGCAGAAGCTCGCCGGCATGCGTGGCGAGATCGAGAGCGCGATCGAGACGCATGTGCTGCGGCTCTCCGACAGCCGCAACGCGCTTTCGGGCGCCATCGACGGCGACCTGGAGCGGCTGGAGCAGGCGCGCGCGGCAATCGACGAGGCGGTGCGCGGTCATCTCGACAAGGTGACGGAGGGCCGCAGCCTCCTGTCGTCGAAGCTCGACCAGGACTTGCAGAAACTCACAGAAACGCGCGACAGCGTGAACGAAATCCTTGCGCAGCATGTCGAGCGCATCGCCGCCTCCCGCGACGAGATCACGGAGGCGCTTTCGGTCGACGTCGACAGGATCGAGGAAGCCTTCCGTCGCCAGACCGGAGTCATCGAAGAGCGTACGACGAGCATGCGCAACGCGCTGGAAACCGGCGTCGACAATGTGCGCCATGTTCTCGAGAACACGGCGGTGACGGTCGCCGGTTCGCTCCGCGATCGCGTTCTGGAAGTCACCGGCCTGCTCAACGAGGAAGCCGGCAAGGCGTTCACCGACACCGACCGGCAGATCGCCGAGCGTGCCGAAAAGACCTCGGCCGCGCTTGCCGCCCGTGCCGCCGACATCAACCGCGTGTTCAACGAAGCGGACCAGCGCCTCGTCAGCCGCGTCGAGGAGACCGCCAACGCGCTCGCGGCCCGCGCCTCCGAGATCGGTTCCAGCTTCGAGGAGGCCGACCGCCGGCTCGCCGCCCGCATGGGCGAGGCCGCCGATGCGTTGCGCGCCAAGTCCGACGAGATACTGGAAGCCTTCAACCAGACGGACGAGCGCCTTGCCGGCCGCGTCGAGGAGATCGCCGCGCAGCTCGCCGCGAGGGCGGAAGAGACCGCAAGGGCGCTTGTCGAGCGGACGGCGGAAATCGCCAGCACGTTCGACGGTGTCGACCAGAAGCTCGTCGCCCGTGCGGAGGAGACCGCCAATGCGCTCATGCGCCGCACGAGCGAGATCGCCAGCGCCTTCGACGGCGCCGACAGGAAGCTCGTCTCGCGCGCCGAAGAGACCGCGACGGCGCTGCTCGCCCATGTCGCCAGCGTCACCGGTACGTTCGAGGAAGCCGACCAGCGCATCATCCAGCGCACGCACCAGACTTCGGCCGAACTGAACGCACGGGCCGAGGCGATCGAGGAAGCGCTGAACGGGATCGACCGCATGCTCTCGGCGAGCGCCGAGCATCTGGCCGGCCGCCTCGGTGGACAGATCAGCGACGCCGAGACCCGTCTGGCTTCGGGCGCCGACCAGATCGGCGACAGGCTGCAGGAAAAGGTCGCGCAGGCGGAACGCCAGCTCATCTCCCGCGCCAACGCCATCGCCGAGACCTTCTCCGCGGTCAACGAGCATATCGGCCAGCGCACGAACGATGCGGCGAAGACGATCGAGGAGCGCACACGCGAGCTCAATTCCATGCTCGCCGCGCGTTCCAGCGACATAGCCCGCATCCTCGACGACACGGCAAAGCCGCTGATCGACAGCTTCGCCGCCAGCGGCGGGGATTTGCAGAAGAGCCTGGAGGACGCTACGCAGCGCGCAACCGAGCGCCTGCGCGCGGAAAACGCCGCGCTGGTCAACGCGCTTGCCAGCCGCACCGCCGACACGCTCGCGGCGGTGGAAGGCTCACGCAACAGCCTTTCCGAGACGGTCAGCGACCTGATCGGACGGCTTGCCGGCTCCAACGCCCAGCTTTCCGAACTGATCGAGAAGGCGACGGCAAACCTTTCCGGCATCGACGAAAAGCTCTCCGGCTCGACGCAGAGTTTCGCGGCGACGACAGAAAAGGCGGCACAGACATTCTCCAGTTCCGCCCGGTTGATCGACGCCAACACCGGCAAGCTCAACGAACTCTCCTCGCAGACGCTGAAGGAGATCGCGGCGATCGCGACCCGGTTCGACGAGCACGGCAGGATGCTGGCCAGCGCTTCCGACCTTCTCGGATCCGCGCAGACCAACCTCGCCTCGACGCTGGACGACCGGCAGACGGCACTGGAGGAACTGGCCGTCGGCCTAGTCAAGAAGTCGGAGGACATCGAACGCGTCATGCGGTCCTTCGAGGATCTCGTCGGCCGCGCGCTTCAGAAAGCCGAAGGCAAGACGCGCGAATCGACCGAGCAGATCAGGAGCGCGATCTCCGAGGTGGTCGATTCGGCGGCACAGCGCTTCGCCGACGCCACCGTCGAAATGAAGCGCACCGCCAGCACCATCCGCACGGAACTGGAAGAGACCCGTGCCGAGTTGAAGAAAGGCGTGCTCGACCTGCCGCAGGAGACGAAGGAATCGACCACGGCCATGCGCCGCGCCGTTTCCGAGCAGATCAACGCGCTCAAGGAACTGTCGGATATCGTAGCCAAATCGGGCCGTACCTTCGACATTTCCGAGCGATCGGCCCCTCGTCCGGCTCGGCCCGCTCCCACGCAGCCGCCCTATGAAGCGCCACGCCCCCCGGCAGCGAGTACCGGTACCGCCGCGCCCGCTTTCGTGCGCGAGCGGCCTCAGCCGGTGACGGAGCCGGCCCCTCGCCTCGTTCCGCAGGCGGAGCGCCGCCCCGCTCCCGCGCCGCGTGAGGAAGCGGAGACGCCTTCCGGCGGCGGGTGGGTACGCGATCTCCTGCGCGGTGCCTCGCGTGAAGAGCAGGCCGCTTCCCGCACGGCGGAAACCGCTCCGCGCGGAACCGGCCAGCCGCGCTCGCCGCTGCATGTCGTGGAGTCGCTCAACTCGCTCTCAGTCGATATCGCCCGCGCCATCGACCACGACGCGTCGGTGGAGCTCTGGGACCGCTATCGGCGGGGCGAGCGGAATGTCTTCACGCGCCGGCTCTATACGCTAAAGGGGCAGCAGACCTTCGACGAAATCCGCCGCAAATATCAGGCAGACAGCGATTTCCGCGGCGCCGTGGATCGCTACTGCGACGATTTCGAGAAGCTGCTCAACGATGTCGGCCGCGGCGACCGCGACAACATCATGACCGAGACTTATCTCACCTCGGATACCGGCAAGGTCTACACGATGCTGGCCCACGCCGCAGGGCGACTGAACTGATTGGAGGCCGGGCGGCGGGATAAGCCCGCCGCCTCATTCGGGATGGAAACAAAAAAGGCCGCCTCTCGGGGCGGCCTTCGTTTTCCGGCTGCTGCTTGCCCGCTCACATGACCGAGGCGGACCAGTTGAGGATTTCCGTCGCCACCTGGCCGAAGGCACGGTCGAGCGCCCTCACATAGGCGTCGTTGCCGGCGCCGGAGACGGGCGTCGTCGCTGAGAACAGTTTTTCGGCCCGGACAACGCCGTTGCGATCGTTGAGGATACGGATGTAAAGCTCGACATCCGCGTGCTCGCCACCGTCCACCCTGATATCAAAGGAGCGGATATCGGCGATGACCTGGTAGTCGATCGCAAGCCCCTCGCCCGGCTGGCCGACGCCGCCGAAGCGTCCGGATTTCTGGAAGGTCTCCGCGAGCCGCGCACGGATGACCTGAGGCAGCCGGTCGGCCCATTGTGCGCCCTTCAGATATTCGATCATGCCGGGCCTCGGCTCGATCACGATGTTCTGGCTGTCGAACGCCTTTATTGCGGTCGGATTGGCGATCAGTACCTGAAGCCGGTGCGCGCGCCTGCCCTGCGCCGCACCGGGTGCCGAGAGGTCATAGGTATCGAGCGGGCGGGAACCGCCGCCGAGCAACGCGCATCCGGGGAGGAACAGAACCAGCGCCGCCGCTGCCAGACAGGTTTTCACTCTCATCCGCTCTCCGCCACCGGCTGCGACGCGGTGGTCCCTCTTGCCGCAACTCTCGGTTTTGCGGGGCGCCCTCTCCGAAGTCAACGCCGTGCCCGCCCGTTATAACGCGGAACCGTACCGCTATCGCCGCCGGTGATGATACGCTGGGGGTTGCGGGCGAGGCTTTCCACAGCTTCGTCGATATGCGTAACGGCCTGGCGCATCTGGCTTACGAGTTCATCGACGTTGCGCAGGCCCTGCCCGGAGAACCGCGCGACGCCTGCGGTAATCGGGCCGAGCTGGGCGTTCAGCGTATCGGCCACCTGCTTGAACGATTTCAGCGTATCGCTCGCCTGTCGGACAAGGCCGTTCGCGTCGCCGGAACCGAGCAGCTTGTCGACCTTGGCGAGCACCCCGTTCACGCGGACGGAAGCATCGTTCAGCCTTTGCGAGATGTCCTTGGCGTTCCGGACGATCTCATCGACATCGTCGGCATGGTCGCCGATCTTGTTCGCCGTCTTGGCGACGGCGGAAACGGCGTCGTTGGCCGTTTTCGTGGCATGCTGGATATTGTCGATCGCCGCGCTGACCTTGCCGGGATCGACGGCCTCGATCACCTTGTCCGCCTTGGCGAGCGTGCCCCTGGCATTGTCGGAAAGCTCGTGCACCGACTTCACGGTGGAATCGACATTGGCCATGATCTGGTCGAGTTGGCTGGATGCCGACTTCAGCCGGTCCGTAAAGGTATCGATGTTTTCGACGACGCGGGAGACCTTCTCCTGATCGACCGAATCGAGAATGCGCTTGGCTGAATCGAGCGTGCCGCCGAGCTTGCCGGAGACACCGTTCAGCGTATTGGAAAGCTTGCCGGCGCTGGCGAGGAAGTCATTCACGCCGCTGGCATTCTTCTTCAGCGCTTCGGAGAAAACCTCGACGTTCTGGATCGTCTGTGTCAGCGGCGCGCGCGCATCCTGCACGAAATCCTGAAGGCCCGAAAGGACGCTGTCGGCACGCTTGAAGATATCCTGCGCGCTTTCCAGAAGGTTCGTCACGGCGGACGGATTGGTCTTGATCTCCGCCACCGCGCCTTCCTTCTCGGCCTTTTCGAAAAGGTTCTCCACAGCGGCTCCCGTCGCCGACTTGCCGGCACCGGAAATCTCGATATTCGCCTGCCCCGTCAGGCCGGCGATGCCGACATTCGCCTCGGAAGCCGTCGTCACCGGCGTATCGCGGTTCACCTGCGCATCGGCCACCGAGAATTTCAGGTTGGTCGGGTCGATATAGACGCGCTTGATGTCGCCGACCTTCACGCCGTTGAAAAGGACGGCGCTACCTCGCCCGAGCCCGGCAGCGGATCCGGCGATACGGAACCTCAGAAGCGCGGTCTCGCCCGAAGAGCCCAAGCGGGCGGTCCAGTAGACGAAGATGAACGCTGCCAGGATGGCAAGGACGGTAAAAATCCCGACAGCGACGTAATTGGCGCGTGTTTCCATGCGTCAGACCCTGTTTTCCGGCCGAGGCGGAGTGTGTTGGCCGATCTTCGGCCGCGTCTTGAGATCGAGCTGGCGTGCCCGCTTGCCGCGAAAATAGGATTTCACCCACGGCTCCTCGCTGGCCAGCATGTCCTCGATCGTCCCTTCGACCAGTACCTTCTTGTTGCCGAGCACGGCGATGCGGTCGCAGACCGAAAACAGGCTGTCGAGATCGTGCGTGACCATATAAACGGTCAGTCCCATCGTGTCGCGCAGCTTCGCCACCAACTCGTCGAACTCCGCCGCGCCGATCGGATCGAGACCGGAAGTCGGTTCGTCGAGGAAGACAAGGTCTGGATCGAGCGCAAGCGCGCGGGCAAGTGCCGCGCGCTTGATCATGCCGCCCGACAGCTCCGACGGGAATTTGTCGGCGGCGTCCGGAGCGAGGCCGACAAGCTCGACCTTCAGCCGGGCGAGCTCGTCCATCAGCTTCTGCGGCATATCCAGATATTCGCGCATCGGGATCTGGATGTTCTCCTTTACCGTGAGCGCGGAAAACAGCGCCCCGTGCTGGAAAAGCACACCGATCCGCATGTCCACCTGCATGCGCTCCGCATCGTTCGCCTTGTCCAGATCGACACCGAAGACGTGGATCGTGCCGGCCTGTTTCTTGTTGAGGCCGAGGATGGTCCTTAGAAGCACCGACTTGCCGGCACCGGAGGCGCCGACAAAGCCCAGTATCTCGCCGCGACGAACATCGAGCGACAGATCCTTCAATACCTGCGTCTTGCCGAAGGCGACGTCGATGCCGCGCGCTTCCAGCACGATATCCTCGTCGCTTTCCGCCTCCTCGGTCATGCCATTTTCCGGCTTGTCCGCTTCGCTCATCGCCCGCCCGCTCAGAAATTGATCGCGGCGTAGAACATGGCGAAGAGGCCGTCCACGACGATTACGACAAAGATGGACTTCACCACCGACGCGGTGACGCGCTCGCCGAGCGATTCAGCGCTGCCGCCGACCTTCATGCCCTCGACGGAGGCGATGATGCCGATGATCATCGCCATGAACGGCGCCTTGATGAGGCCCGCCCAGATCGTGTTCAGGTCGATCGCGTCGCGCATGCGGTCGAGGAAGGCTTCGGGTGGGATGCCGGAATAGAGCCAGGCGGTCGCCATCGCGCCGCCGATCGCCGCGAAATTGGCGGTAATCGTCAGGCAGGGCAGGACGATGACCAGGGCGACGAGGCGGGGGAAAACGAGCACGCCGATCGGGTTCAGGCCGATCACGGTCAGCGCGTCCACCTCCTCGCGCATCTTCATCGAGCCGATCTCGGCTGTGATGGCGCTGCCCGAACGGCCGGCGATCATGATGGCAGTCAGGAGCACGCCCATCTCGCGCAGGACGAGGATGCCGACCAGATCGACGGTGAAAATCTCCGCGCCGAAATAGCGGAGTTGGAAAGCACCCTGCTGGGCGACGATGGCGCCGACGATGGACGACATCAGCACCACGACCGGAATCGCGCCGACCCCCATCCGATCCATCTGGTGGACGATCGCCGCGATGTTGACGCCATGGCCACGTCCGAGCTTCATCTGCGAGCCCCGGATCGTGGCGCCGAGAATGTTCATGCCCATCAGGAAATCGTCACGACCGGCATAGACCGCCCGGCCGATCGCCTCGAAAAATCCAAGGAAGTCAAAGCGCCGGACCTGCGGCGACGCGGGTTCGTTTTCGTTTGCCGCTTCGTGAACCGCCGACAGAAGCGTCGAGACGGCCTCCGAGGGGCCGGCAAGCTCGATCTCGTGACCGCGCGCGGCCGTAGCCGCGAGAAAGCGTTCGACGATCCACGCTCCGGCGGTGTCCATCTTGTCCACGCCGGAGAGGTCGAGCCGAACCTTGCCTCCATCCTCGGCGGTTTCAAGCTCACGCAATTCGGCGTCGAGTTCGGCGACCGTGCGCGTCGTCCATGCGCCGGAAAGCGCGACCGTGCGGGCGCCGCCCTCCTCGCTAACGGCGACCTGCGGCCGGCTCTCCTCGCCGGCGTTACCGCTTTTCCTTGACGTATTGCCGAACATGCAACCGGTCTTAGAACAACAAAAGGGCAAAGGAAATCAATTCTCCGGCGAGGGCGATGCGCTGCTTGCCGAAGGCCTGCAATGTGTGTGGAGATGGCCACTATATCCCCGGCTTTTCAGTTGATCCGGCATCCGTGAAGGCACTTTCTCTTGCTCTGCCGGTAGAGTGATTCGCATATTTGCGGCCCTGCCTGTCCTATCGGGCGCACCGTATGAGGTTCGTTGATGCGTTCATTTGAGATCCGCTCGGAGCGTTTCCCGCTGGCCCGCGCCTTCACCATCTCGCGCGGCAGCAAGACCGAAGCGGAAGTGATTGTGTGCACGATCCGCGAGGGCGACAGCGCCGGCCGCGGCGAATGCGTGCCCTACGCCCGCTATGGCGAGACGGTCGCCTCGGTCCGTTCCGCCATCGAGGCCGTCGGCGACCGGATCGCCTCCGGCGTGGATCGGCAAGCGCTGTCTCGCGTCATGCCGGCCGGCGCCGCGCGCAATGCGGTCGATTGCGCGCTCTGGGACCTCGAAGCGAAGCTCTCCGGCCGGCCGGCGCATGAAATCGCCGACGAGCCGACGATGCGTCCGTTGACGACAACCGTCACCATCTCGCTCGGCTCGCCGGAAGAAATGGCGGCCGAGGCGCGCACCCGGGCCGACCGCCCGCTGCTGAAGGTCAAGCTCGGAGCAGAAATGGTGGCCGAGCGCCTTGGCGCGGTCGCGGAAGCGGCACCTGGCGCGCGCCTCATCGTTGACGCCAATGAAGGTTGGTCGGAAGCGAGTATCGAGGAAAATCTCGCGGTTGCGGCGCGGTGCGGGGCCGTGCTGATCGAGCAGCCGCTGCCAGCGGGCAAGGACGCCGTCCTGCGTGAGATCGTCCATCCGGTGCCTATCTGCGCCGACGAGAGCGTGCATCTGGCCGCCGATCTGTCGAGGCTGAAAGGGCTTTACGACGCGGTCAACATCAAGCTCGACAAGACGGGCGGTCTTACCGCCGCACTTGACATGCGCAGGCAGGCCCGTGCCCTCGATTTCGGCATCATGGTCGGCTGCATGGTGGGTACGTCGCTTGGCATGGCGCCTGCCCTCGTCCTGGCGCAGGACGCCGATTTCGTCGATCTGGACGGGCCGCTTCTGCTTGCCACCGACCGCTCACCCGGCCTTGTCTATGACGGTTCGACCGTCCTGCCGCCCACGCCCGCGCTCTGGGGCTAGCTTCACGCACGCCAAAGCAAGAAGGAGGCCGACCGCCGCGACACCTGCCATCGTCGCAAAGCTCTCAGGCCCGAAGGCGCGATAGAGCGGGCCGGCCGCCAGTGTGAGCGTTGCCAGGAGCATGTTGTTGGCGAAATAGGCAGCACCCTGCGCCGCCCCGATCCGCTCTTCGGGGACCGTCTCGGCGAGCATCTTCTGCGTCGCCAAGAACACGGCGGAAAAGGAAAAGGCGTGCATGCCCTGGACAAGAAAGAAGCCGGCAAGTCCCAGGCCAAGCGGATCGACAAACGGAAAGAGTGTCCATCGTGCGATCGCGACGACGGAGCCGATCGCGAGAACGACGGAGGAAGGAAAGCGGCCGAAAAGCCTTCGGAAGACGGTGAACATCACGACTTCCGCCATCACCGAGAAAGCCCACAGGAAGCCGATCGCCGTTCCGCCGATGCCGACCGATTCCCAGTAGATGGTGCCGAATGTGTAGATTTGCGCGTGGCTCGCCTGCGCCAGCGCGGAAGAAAGCAGGAAGAGCACGAAATAGGGATTGCGGAAAACCGGCGCCGCACGCGGCAGCACCTCGACCGGATCGAGCGCAGGCCGCCGCGGCCGCCCGAGACGCGGCGCGATGAAGCACATGAAGGCGATGCTGACGAGCGCGCCGACGAGAAGCCATGGGAAGGCCTCCACGCCGGTGCGGTTGATGATCCAGCCGCCGCATATGTTGGCGGTGAGGAAGGATACCGAACCCCAGACGCGCATCTTCGGATATTCGGAGCCGTAGCGACGCACGCCGGACAGAGCCAGCGAATCGGCGAGCGGGCTCTGCGGTCCCCAGAAGAAGGAGAAAACGAGCGAAATGGCGAGAACCGCCGCATAGACCGGCGGCAGGAAATAGCCCGAGGCTGCTGCCGCCGAGCAAAGCGCGAGCAGCATCAGCACCGGCACGCGATCCGGGGCGCGGTCGGCCAGAGCCGAGATCGTCGGCCCGGTCACGACCCGCACGAACATCGGGATCGCCAGCAGGATGCCGATCTGTTCCGGGCCGAAGCCCGATTCGCGCAGCCAGAGCGGGAAATACGGCAGATAGAAGCCGTTCGGCATGAAGACCGTGGCGAAGAGCAGCGCCATGCGCAGCTCGAAATGGCGTGGTTTCACCTGCTGCTCGGGCGACAGCGGCGGCAGTTTCTGATCGTATGCCGGGGTTTGCAGCGACATCGGGAGCCTGAGCGCTCGGCCATGAACGGCCGCGGACGCTTTCGACGCAATAGCACGGTGACGCATGCTTCAAAACGGCAATTCCCTTGCGTGGAAAAACACCCTGGCATCATTTGCCGGTCCAGTTGCGTTCTGGCGCAAAAGACTCTCAAGGGTTATGCCGATTGTCAGAAAGCCGGCGATCGGGCTAGCGTGCCTGGCAAGCAACGGAGGAAAGCTTTGGATCTGGGAATAAAGGGCCGCAAGGCGATCGTATGCGCGTCGAGCCGCGGGCTCGGGCGCGGCTGTGCCATGGCGCTGGCCGAAGCCGGCTGCGACCTGGTCGTCAACGGCCGTGACGAAAAGGCGCTTTCGGCAACGGCGAACGAAATCCGCGATCGCTTCGGCGTCGACGTCACGGAGGTCGCCGCGGACGTTTCGAGCGCCGAGGGCCAGAAAGCGCTGCTGACCGCCTGCCCGGCGCCCGACATCCTCGTCAACAACAATGGCGGGCCGCCGCCGAAGCCCTTCGGCCAGATCGATCGTGCCGCGATCCTTGCCGGCGTCGAGCAGAACATGATCACTCCGATCGAGCTTATCCGCGCCGTCATCGACGGCATGGCGGAGCGTGGTTTCGGCCGCATCGTGAACATCACATCGCTCTCGGTCTATCAGCCGATCCCGGGTTTAGATGTGTCTTCCGGGGCCCGCGCGGGTCTGACCGCGTTCCTTGCCGGCGTGGCGCGCACGGTCGCATCGAAGAACGTGACGATCAACAATATCCTGCCCGGCAAATTCGATACCGACCGCATCCGCGCCACACTGAAATTCGGCGCGGAAAAGGCCGGCATCTCCGAGGACGAGCAGAAGAAACGGATCGGAGGAACCGTCCCGGCCGGGCGGCTCGGCACCGCTGAGGAGTTCGGACAGGCTTGCGCCTTCCTTTGCTCCGCGCAGGCGGGCTATATCGTCGGCCAGAACCTGATCCTGGACGGCGGCTTCTTCAACAGCGCATTCTGACCGCTCGAAGTTCTCATCCGAAATATCAAAAGAGAGGAATACTGCTTTGAAACTGGTGCGATTTGGAGAAAAGGGGCGCGAAAAGCCCGGCATGATCGACAAGGACGGCGCCGTTCGCGACGTGTCCTCGCTGGTGAACGATTTCTCGCCCGAGACGATTTCCCCTTCCCTGAAGGAGAAACTGGAAAAGGCCGATCTTTCCGCCCTGCCGCTTGCGCCGAAGGGCGCGCGGCTCGGTGCGCCGCTCTCGCGCACGGGGCACTTCATCGCCATCGGGCTGAACTACGCCGACCACGCGGCGGAAACCGGCGCGCCGATCCCCGCAGAGCCTATCATCTTCTCCAAGGCCGCAAACTGCCTTTCAGGCCCGAATGACGATGTGTTGATGCCCAAGGGCTCGAAGAAACTCGACTGGGAAGTGGAGCTTGCAGTGATCATCGGCAAGCGCTGCGACTATGTCGAGGAGAAGAACGCGCTCGACCACGTCTTCGGCTATGCGGTTTGCAACGACGTTTCCGAGCGCGAATTCCAGATCGAACGCGGTGGCCAGTGGATGAAGGGCAAGGGCTGCCCGACCTTCGGCCCGCTCGGCCCGTGGATCGCGACGGCGGACGAGATCGCCGACCCGCAGAAGCTCGCCATGTTCCTCGACGTGAACGGCAAACGCATGCAGAACGGCAACAGCTCGACCATGATCTTCTCCGTCGCGCATGTCGTTTCCTACCTGTCGCAGTTCATGGTGCTCGATCCGGGCGATATCATCACCACCGGGACGCCGCCCGGAGTCGGGCTCGGCATGAAACCGCCGGTCTTCCTGAAGAACGGCGATACGATGCGTCTCGGCATTGCAGGGCTCGGCGAGCAGGCACAGAAGGTCGTGGCGCGCTAAAAGGCGAGCCGAGGAGCGGGGGCAAGAAGGATGAGCGAGAAGAACGAGTCGAAGCCGATCCGCTCCGATCTCGATGAAGCGGCGCTTTTCTTCCACAAATACCCCCGCCCCGGCAAGCTGGAGATCCAGGCGACCAAGCCGCTCGGTAACCAGCGTGATCTGGCGCTCGCCTATTCGCCGGGCGTTGCCGCGCCCTGCCTCGCCATCCGCGACGAACCGGCGCTCGCGGCGGACTATACGAGCCGCGCCAATCTCGTCGGTGTCGTTTCCAACGGCACCGCCGTGCTCGGCCTCGGCGATATCGGGCCGCTCGCTTCCAAGCCGGTGATGGAGGGCAAGGCCGTCCTCTTCAAGAAATTCGCCGGCATCGACGTCTTCGACGTGGAGATCAACGCACCCGAAATCGACCAGATGGTCGAGACGATAGCGGCGCTGGAGCCGACTTTCGGCGGCATCAACCTCGAAGACATCAAGGCGCCGGAATGCTTCGAGGTCGAGGAGCGCCTGAAGGCGCGGATGGCCATCCCCGTCTTCCACGACGACCAGCACGGCACGGCGATCATCGTCGCGGCGGCGGTGCTGAACGGGCTGGAGCTTGCCGGCAAGAAGCTCGACGAAGTCAAGATCGTCACTTCGGGTGCTGGCGCCGCAGCGCTCGCATGCCTCAACCTACTCGTCTCGCTCGGCGCGCGACATGACAATATCTGGGTCACCGACCGTCACGGCGTCGCCTACAAAGGCCGTACCGAGGAGATGGACCGCTGGAAGGATCCCTACGTCAAGGACACCAACGCGCGGACGCTGGCCGACGTGATTGGCGGGACCGACGTATTCCTCGGCCTGTCGGCGGCCGGCGTGCTGAAGCCTGAATTGCTGGCCGAGATGGGCGAACGGCCGCTGATCCTGGCGCTCGCCAATCCGGTGCCGGAGATCATGCCGGAGATCGCGCGCAAGGCCCGGCCGGATGCCATGATCTGCACGGGACGTTCCGATTTCCCCAACCAGGTCAACAACGTACTGTGCTTTCCTTACATCTTCCGTGGCGCGCTGGATTGCGGCGCGACCGCCATCGATGAAAGTATGAAGATGGCGGCGGTGCGCGCTATCGCGGGCCTGGCGCGCGAGGAATTGTCGGATGTCGCCGCGCGCGCCTATTCGGAGGAGACGCCGACCTTCGGGCCGGATTACCTGATCCCCTCGCCCTTCGACCCACGCCTGATCCTGAGGATCGCTCCGGCGGTGGCGAAAGCAGCGTCGGAAAGCGGCGTCGCTACGCGGCCGATCGCCGACATGGACGCCTATATCGACCGGCTGAACCGCTTCGTGTTCCGCTCGGGCCTCATCATGAAGCCGGTCTTCTCGGCGGCCAAGGCGGCCGGCGCCCAGCGCGTGATCTACGCCGACGGCGAGGACGAACGCGTGTTGCGCGCGGCACAAGTGGTCATGGAGGAAGGCATCGCGACCCCGATCCTCATCGGCCGCCCGCATGTCATCGAGACGCGACTGAAGCGATACGGCCTGAAGATCAGGCCCGGAACCGATTTCGAGCTGATCAACCCCGAGGACGATCCGCGCTACCGTGATTATGTCGATCTCCTGATCCGGATTGCCGGCCGGCGCGGCATGACGCAGGAAGCGGCGCGCACGATGGTGCGCACGAACACCACCATCATCGCCGCGCTCGCCATGATGCGCGACGAGGCCGACGCGATGATCTGCGGGCTGGAAGGCCGCTACGAACGGCACCTGCGCAACGTCGACCTCATAATCGGCCGCAAGACGGGCGCCTCCCACCTGGCGGCGCTCTCGATGCTGATTTCGCAACGCGGCATCACCTTCTTCACCGATACCTATGTGAACATGGACCCGAGCGCGGACGAAATCGCCGAGTTCACCATCCTTGCGGCGGAGGAGATCCGCCGCTTCGGACTGGAGCCGAAGGCGGCGCTCCTGTCGCATTCCAATTTCGGCTCGAAGGATTCGCCCTCCGCACTCAAGATGCGCGAGGCGGCGGCCATCCTGAAGCGGATCGCGCCGGATCTCGAGACCGATGGCGAGATGCACGGTGACGCGGCGCTCGACGAGAAGCAGCGCCAGCGCGTCTTCCCGCACTCGACGCTTCAGGGCGAGGCGAATTTGCTCGTCTTCCCCGACCTCGACGCGGCCAACATCACGCTCAACACCGTCAAGGCGATGCTGGATGCGCTGCATGTCGGGCCGATCCTGCTGGGCACCGCCCGGCCGGCTCATATCTTGACGCCTTCGGTTACCTCGCGCGGGGTCGTCAACATGACGGCGTTGTCGGCGGTGGAGGCCTCGCAGAAAGCAGCGGCGAAAGCGTAGCGGGAACTTCGACCCCCTCTCCCCCTGAAGGGGCGAGGAAAGGTCAAGCGGCATCGTGAAAAATGATGCCGGTCGTATAGCGCTCGCCGCTTCGGACCCGGCTGACGCCGTGCCGCATCTTGACGCGATAATCGCCGCGCGAACCGGCTTTCGGCCGATCGTTGACGGTGAACAGCGCGCCATGTCCGAGTGACAGCGGCACGACCTCGGCGCGTGACTGCATGCGCGGACGTTGCTCGGTCATGACGAACTCGCCGCCGGTGAAATCCGTGCCCGGTTCACTCAGCAGGATGACGAGTTGGATCGGGAAGACGTGCGCTCCGTAAAGGTCCTGATGCAGGCAATTATAATCGCCCGGGCCATATTTCAGGAGAAGCGGCGTCGACCGCGCCTGCCCATCCGCGTGACACTCGTCGAGGAAGGCACGCAGGCTTTCGGGAAAGCGGCGGTCGATGCCCATCCGGCGATGCCATTCGTTCGCGATCGGCGCGATGCGCGGGTAGAACGCCTCGCGAAAGGAGACGATGATCTCCGGCAGGGGATTGGCGTAATATTTGTATTCGCCCTCCCCGAAGCCGTGCCGCTTCATGACGATATGGCTGCGGAAATGCCTGTCGTCCGGGTAGAGCGCGCGCAACGCGGCGCATTGTTCCGCATCCAGAAGCCGGCCGGTTGTCGCGATGCCGACTTCGTTCAGATCGTGGGCAATCTCCGGCCAGTCGAGGCCGGCGACCAGCTTTCCCGCATCATATTTCGGCATTTCCAACTCCATCAGAAATCTCCGATGAAGCTATCGGAAAAGCGCCTCAGGCAGCATTCCGTTTCTTGCGCTGTTCAGCTCTTCTTCGAGACGTGCTCGGGCTTGCCCTTGCGCTTGGTCTCGGCAAACTCCTCGAGCTGTTTTTCGCTCATCGAATCGTACATTTCCCTCGACGCGCCCTTGAGTTCGCTCTTATTGGTCTCGCCGCGCTTGGCCGAAAGTGCGGCGCCGGCGGCCATCTGCTGGGCTTTCGATTTTGCTGGCATGGCTTGCACTCCTGCGTTCCTATGAGCAGGAGCAACGCCCCGTCGGGCCGGCGGTTCCCGGCTTGCGCCCGAAACGCGATCAGCCTTCGACCGTGAGTCCGAAGCCGTGCATCAGCCTTCGCGTCGCTGGATTAGGCCGCCCCGAGGTGAAGATCGCAATATCGTCGTCACGGGATGGCTCGGCTACGCCGTCCGGCGGCAGCAGCGACTGCGCCCGTCGTGCGATCGCCTCCGCCGGATCGATCCAGTCGACCGGCCAGGGCGCGGTCTTGCGCATGCGGTTCACCAGAAAGGGATAATGCGTGCAGGCGAGGACGACGATGTCGGTGCGGCGGCCGTCATTCTCCATGAAGCAGGGAGCGATTTCCGTCTTCACCGCCGCCTCGTCGACGAAACCGTCACGCATATAGGTCTCGGCGAGTGCCGCGAGATTGACGCTGCCGACGAGGCGCACATGGCACTTCGACGCCCATTGGCGGATGAGGTCGCGCGTGTATTGCCGCTTGACGGTGCCCGGCGTTGCAAGAACGGAGACGAGGCCCGAGCGTGTCCGTTCCGCCGCCGGCTTGATCGCCGGCACGGTACCGACGAAGAGGTGGCCAGGAAAGCGCTCACGCAGGTCGGCGATGGCGAGCGTGGAAGCCGTGTTGCAGGCGATGACGGAAAGCGCGGGCCGGTGCTTTTCAAGCAATTGCCCGAAAACGCCGGCGATATGCTCCCGCAGCGCCGCCTCCTCCCAATTGCCGTAGGGAAAGGCGGCATCGTCGGCGACATAGACGAAGCGGCGGCCGGGCATCAGCACGCGCGCCTCGCGCAGCACGGTCAGCCCGCCTATGCCGGAATCGAAGAAGAGGATCGGGGCGTCAGTCATGATCGCCGCGCCCGGTGCCCGCCGCGCGGTCGGCTTTCGCCTTGCGCTCGGGATAGCCGGCACCGCGCGGCTCCTTCGGCGAGAAATAATCGAGCGAGGCGACGACGCCCCGCAGCACCTTGATCTCGGCCTCGGTGAAACCGGGGCGCGTCAGCACAGCGCGCAGATTGTCGACCATCTTCGGCTTCTTCGGCGCCGGCCGGAAATAGCCGCGCGCCGAAAGCGCATCCTCAAGGTGCGTAAGGAAGCCGACCAGATACTCCTTGGGTGCTGGCCGCATTTCCGGACCGGCAAAGGCCGTATCGGTCTCGTGTTCCAGTCCCGACTTCATCCATTCATAGGCCATCAGCAGCACGGCCTGCGCGATATTGAGCGATGCGAAGGCGGGGTTGACCGGAAAGGTCACGATCTCGTCGGCGAGCCCGACCTCCTCGTTGAAAAGGCCGAAGCGCTCGCGCCCAAAGAGGATGCCGGTCTTCTGGCCGGCGAGGAAGCGGGAGCGCAGCGCCCTGCCCGCCTCGACGGGACCGCGCACAGGCTTGAAATTGTCGCGCTCGCGCGCCGTGGTGGCGAAGACGAAATTGAGGTCGGCGATGGCCGAGGCGAGGTCGCTAAATACCGCCACATTGTCGATGACGTGATCGGCGCGGCTGGCCGCCGCACGCGCCTTCTCGTTCGGCCAGCCGTCGCGGGGATTGACCAGTCGCAGTTCCGACAGGCCGAAATTGGCCATGGCGCGTGCCACCATGCCGATATTCTCGCCGAGCTGCGGCTCGACAAGGATGATCGCCGGACCATCGGTCAAAAGGGTTTGCTCGCGGTCCGTGCCTGCCATGATCGTCAAAGTCGCTTTGTGTGCCACGCGTCGTGCCACATCCCGCAAGAAAAATGAAGCCGCTCCCATGAAACGAAGCGGGCACGATCTATTCCGGGCTCGCAAATTCCCTGATTGCCGATGCGATCTCCGCGGGCCGCTCGTGCAGGATCCAGTGCCCGCTACCGGCAAAGTGCCTTGTCGTGAGCCGAGGGGCGTAGCGGCCGAGTTCCGCAATGGACGAGGGGCGAAGGGCCGTGTCGTCCTCACCCCACAGTAGCAGATGCGGAACGCGGACGGTCACCATATCTTCGGGAATATCGAGGATCGGCGCGGGCGCGGGTTTTTCGCCAGGCGCAGGTACGACGACGGGCGAGGCGCGGTACCAGTTGAGCATGCCGGCAAGCACTCCCGGTTCGCTCCACGCGGCAAGGTAGCCCGCCTTCTCCTCCTCGGTCAGCCAGTCGATCGCGGAAAATTTGGACAGCATGCCGAAGAGTTTCTCGTAGCGGTGGGCCGCAAGCCGGTCCTCGGCATCGGGCGCGCGCAGCCTGTTGATGTACTGACTTGCCTGCTGCTGTTCGGGATCTTCGAATATGGCGCGCTGGAAGCAGGCCGGATGTACGCCATTGGCGATGACGAGATGCGTCAGCCTTTCGGGATGTCTGAATGCATATGCGTAGGCGACCGATGCACCCCAGTCATGCCCGGCGAGAATGAACGGCCTGTCTGGCGAGAGCTGGTCGGCAAGCGCCGCGATGTCGCCCACCAGATACCGCACGCGGTAAGCCTCGATCCCGCCCGGCTTGGAGGAGCGCCCGTAGCCTCGCTGATTTGGTGAGACTACGTGGAAATCGGCCGCCAGTTCACGTATTACCTCCCGCCATCCGACCCAATATTCGGGAAAGCCGTGCAAGCAAAGGATCAGCGACGCGCCCGGATCGCCCAACTCCGCACAGTGAAGGGTGATCTCGCCTGCGTGATAATCCGCGAACCGCATATCCAAGATTTTACCGCCCCGTTCAGGAACCATCCGATCTTAATCGAAATGCCTGATCGGCCTCACGGAAATATTCCAGGGCTCGATCAGGACGGCCTTTCCGCATCCGCCGCTTCCAAAAGAGCATACGCCATTTGCGTATATGACCACTGGTGCTATAGGGGCGCCAGCCTGGGGCGTTCGCCCGCTTTTTCAGCCTGTTCCGGAGCCTTTTATGAGCAAGATCAAAGTCGCCAACCCCGTCGTCGAGCTCGACGGAGACGAGATGACCCGCATCATCTGGCAGGCGATCAAGGACAAGCTCATCCACCCCTATCTCGATATCGATCTCAAATATTACGACCTCGGCATCGAGCATCGCGACGCCACGGACGATCAGGTGACGATCGACGCGGCCGAAGCGATCAAGAAATACGGCGTCGGCGTCAAATGCGCGACCATCACGCCGGACGAGGCGCGCGTCGAGGAATTCCACCTCAAGAAGATGTGGAAGTCGCCCAACGGCACGATCCGCAACATCCTCGGCGGGACGATCTTCCGCGAGCCCATCATCTGCAAGAACGTTCCGCGCCTCGTGCCTGGCTGGACGCAGCCGATCATCGTCGGCCGCCACGCCTATGGCGACCAGTACCGCGCCACCGATTTCCGTTTCCCGGGCAAGGGCAAGCTGACGATCAAGTTCGTCGGCGAGGACGGCAAGGTGATCGAGCATGAGGTGTTCAATGCGCCGGGTTCGGGCGTGGCGATGGCAATGTACAATCTCGACGAATCCATCCGCGAATTCGCTCGCGCCTCGCTTAACTACGGCCTGCTGCGCGGCTATCCGGTTTACCTGTCCACCAAGAACACCATCCTCAAGGCCTATGACGGCCGCTTCAAGGACCTCTTCCAGGAGGTGTTCGACAAGGAATTCGCCGCTGCCTTCAAGGAAAGGAAGCTCACCTACGAGCACCGGCTGATCGACGATATGGTGGCGTCGAGCCTGAAATGGTCGGGCGGTTACGTATGGGCCTGCAAGAACTATGACGGCGACGTGCAGTCGGACACGGTCGCGCAAGGCTTCGGCTCGCTCGGCCTGATGACCTCGGTGTTGATGACGCCGGACGGCAAGACGGTCGAGGCTGAGGCCGCGCACGGCACCGTCACCCGCCACTATCGCCAGCACCAGAAGGGTCAGGAGACCTCGACCAACTCCATCGCCTCGATCTTCGCCTGGACACGCGGGCTCGCGCACCGCGCCAAGCTCGACGGCAACGATCAGTTGAAGAAATTCGCCGATACGCTGGAGAAGGTCTGCGTCGCCACCGTCGAGAGCGGCTTCATGACCAAGGACCTCGCGCTCCTGATCGGCCCGGACCAGCGCTGGCTCTCCACCACCGGCTTCCTCGACAAGGTGGATGAGAATCTGCAGAAGGCCATGGGGTGATCTGACGCCGGCAGCGTGACGATCTGCCGAACCGGCCTAGCGCCGGCCTTCGGCACGATCGTCAACGACGACGATGGCGACGCGTCCCGACCGGAAGGAGCAGGACCGGGCTTCGTTTCACCGGTTGCACTGTCGTGCGACGGCCTGGCTTCTCTCCACCGGCGACTCAGCCTAACTTCCCTTACGTAACGTCCGTTACAGGAGGGAATCATGCAGAAGAAGCTTGCAGCCGAATTTTTCGGCACGTTCTGGCTGGTGTTTTGCGGTTGCGGCAGTGCCGTCCTTGCCGCTGCGTTCCCCGATCTCGGGATCGGTTTCTACGGCGTTGCGCTGGCCTTCGGGCTGACGGTCGTCACGATGGTCTATGCGGTCGGCGGCATTTCCGGCGGCCATTTCAATTCCGCCGTATCGGTCGGAATGGTCGTCGGCGGCCGCATGCCGGCCTCCGATCTTGTCGGTTACATCATCGCCCAGGTGGTCGGCGCGATCGTGGCCGCCGCCGTTCTCTACGTCATCGCTTCGGGCAAGGCCGATTTCTCGGCCGGAGGTTTTGCCTCGAACGGCTACGGCGATCTCTCTCCGGGGAAATATTCTCTGCTCGCCTGCCTGATCATGGAAGTGGTGATGACCGGATTCTTCGTCTTCATCATTCTGGCCACGACCAGTCCGAAGGCAGCGGCAGGCTTCGCGCCCCTGGCAATCGGGCTGACGCTTACCCTTATCCACCTTGTATCGATCCCGGTCACCAATACGTCGGTGAACCCGGCACGCTCGACCGGCGTGGCGCTCTTCGCGCAGACAGGTGCCCTTGGCCAGCTCTGGCTGTTCTGGGTAGCTCCGATTGTCGGCGCCATTCTGGGCGCCCTCGTGTGGAAAACCCTCTTCGAGGATCGCGAGCAGCCGCTCGGGGCAGTTCCGGCCGAATGATCGGCAGATAATAAACGGGGCGGGAAGCGGCCCGAGCCGCCTCCGGCCCCGCTGGCATCGCGGTACTCAACCAGCCGGCAGCGCCGTTTCCACGAGCTTCGCCCAGTAGGAACTGCCGAGCGGGATGATCTCGTCGTTGAAGTCGTATTCGGGGTGGTGGAGATACTGCGTGTCGCCCTGCCCGATATAGATGAAGGCGCCGGGGCGGGCCTCCAGCATAAAGGAGAAATCCTCGCCGCCCATCACCTGCGGCGTGTTCTCGTCCACCTTGTCGGTGATCTGCCGCGCGACGGAAGCGGCGAAGCTTGCCTGCTCGGCATGATTGGACAGGACCGGATAATGCCGTTGGTAATCGCAGGTGGCGCGCGCGCCAAACGCCGCGGCGGTATGCTCCACGACCTCTTTCATACGCTCTTCGAGCAGGTCGCGTATTTCAGGCAAAAGCGTGCGCGCGGTACCTGTCAGGCGCGCCGTCTGCGGAATGACGTTAAAGGCATCACCCGCCTTGAAAGTGGTGACCGATATGACCGCTGCCGCGACCGGATCGACATTGCGGGCGACGACCGACTGGAGGGCGGTCATGATGTGGGCGCCGACCAGCGTCGTGTCTATAACGCGCTGCGGCCTCGCGGCATGCCCGCCTTTGCCTTCGATATCGATGACGAACATGTCGGCAGCCGCCATCATCGGGCCGGGGCGGATACCGAACTGGCCGGCCGGCATGCCGGGGGAATTGTGCATGCCGTAGACCTCGGAGATGTTGAAACGCTCCATCATGCCTTCGTTGACCATCTCGCGGCCGCCGCCACCGCCTTCCTCCGCCGGCTGGAAGATGACGACCGCGTCGCCGTCGAAATTGCGGGTTTCGGCGAGGTAGCGCGCGGCGCCGAGAAGCATGGCGGTGTGGCCGTCATGGCCGCAGGCATGCATTATGCCGGGGTTCTTCGACTTGTAGGGATGGTCGATGATCTCCTGGATGGGGCGCGCATCCATGTCGGCGCGCAATCCTATTGCCTTGCCGCTCGTGGATTTACGGCCCTTGATGACGCCGACCACGCCGGTGCGGCCGATCCCGGTCACCACCTCGTCGACGCCGAATTCCTTCAGCTTTTCCGCGACCAGCGCCGCCGTCCGCTGGACGTCGAACTGCAGCTCGGGATGGGCGTGGATGTCGCGCCGCCACTCGGTGACATCCTTGTGGAACTCGGCGATACGATTGATGATCGGCATGCGATGCTTTTCCTTGTGGTCGGAATCCGAAGCTGCGGAAGTTGCGTCATGACCATTGCCGCCGCAACCCCTAAATGCGCCCGGATTCAACGTGGGCCTTGTGCTTGCGGGGAAAACCTGTATATGCGGCGCATTCTGCCGGTCCCAGCCGGGGGCTGAACGGAGGGCCGGAAGATCAAGGGCAACCGCAATCTTCCGTCGTGAAGCCGAAACGGACTTCCGCCTCCCGTGTCTCCGCTCTCGACCGTCTCGATATGCGCCTTCTTCGCCGCGATGCGGCGTGGACAGATCGCAGAGGCTTTAGCCGCCGGGACCGACAGCGAAACGAAGAAAGGCGAAAGACAGTGGCATTATACGAACACGTATTTCTTGCCCGGCAGGATCTCTCGCCGCAGCAGGTCGAAGCGCTTGTGGAACAATACAAGGGCGTGATCGAGGCTGGCGGCGGCAGCGTGGGCCGGGTCGAGAACTGGGGGCTGAAGTCCCTCACCTACCGTATCAAGAAGAACCGCAAGGCGTATTACACGCTGATGGACATCACCGCTCCGGCGGCGGCTATCAACGAAATGGAACGTCAGCAGCGCCTCTCCGAAGACGTCCTTCGCTTCATGACCATCAAGGTCGAGAAGCACGAGGAAGGTCTGTCGGCGATGCTTCAGAAGCGCGACCGCGACGACCGCGACCGCGGGGACCGGGGCGATCGCCCGCCGCGCCGCGACCGCGACGACCGTCCGCCGCGCAGCTTTGACGGCGACCGCGGGGATCGGGGCGACAGGGGACCGCGCCGTGCGCGCGAAGAAGCTGAAGGAGCATCGGCATAATGGTCGACATCAACCAGATCCCGACGCGGCGTCCCTTCCATCGTCGCCGCAAGACCTGCCCGTTCTCGGGCGCCAACGCCCCGCGCATCGATTACAAGGACGTGCGGCTGCTGCAGCGCTACATTTCCGAGCGCGGCAAGATCGTGCCGTCGCGCATCACTGCGGTCAGCCAGAAGAAGCAGCGCGAACTCGCCAAGGCGATCAAGCGCGCCCGCTTCCTCGGCCTGCTTCCCTATATCGTGAAGTAATTCGGCGACGGGCGGCACGGCCGCCCGTTTCCCCTCCCCGCGACGGGCGCGGACGAGGCCGATCACAAATCCCGGGCTGAGACGGAATTTCCATCCGCCTCTAACTGCCGGACAGGCAGGACAGCGACCTCCGACGGACCTGAGTGTCCGTCCGCTTCCAGCCTGTCTCCAACCAACATGCCGATTGTGGCAACCATGGAGACAAAGAATGGAAGTCATTCTTCTCGAACGCATTTCCCGCCTCGGCCAGATGGGCGACACCGTCAAGGTCAAGGACGGCTTCGCCCGCAACTTCCTGCTGCCGCAGGGCAAGGCGCTGCGCGCCAACGAAGCAAACAAGAAGAAGTTCGAATCCCAGCGCGTCCATCTCGAGGCGCGAAACCTGGAGCGCAAGAGCGAGGCCGAGAAGGTCGCCGAGAAGCTCGACGGGATGAGCTTTGTGGCCGTTCGTTCCGCTGGCGAGACCGGCCAGCTCTACGGCTCGGTCTCGACGCGCGACATCGCCGACCTTCTGGCCGCCGAAGGCTTCGATATCGCCCGCAACCAGGTCGAGCTCAACCATCCGATCAAATCGATCGGCCTCACCAATGTCGCGATCGCGCTCCACCCCGAGGTCGAGGTGACCGTCACGCTCAACGTGGCGCGCTCCGCCGACGAGGCCGAACGCCAGGCGAAGGGCGAGGACCTCACCTCCGCCGAAGCGATCTACGGCGAGGACATCAACGAGAATGCCCGCCCTGAAGCCTTCTTCGATCCGAACGCCCTGGACGAGGAAGAGGAGCCGGCCGGGGATGAGGAAGGCCGTCAGGCATAAAGGTTCAACTTTTTTTGGACCAACAGCCCGGGCTCTCGCCCGGGCTTTTTTGTGCCATACCGAACTTTTCAACCCGTGCCTTTATGACGCAGAATAAGACACTATCTTGAATCGGGGACAGCCGGAATTTTGCCATGAATGTTCTGCTGCGGCGCATTGTCGAGCGAGTGATAAAGACCGGGAACCTGAGAATCACCGGTTCCAGCGGGAAAACCTACAAGTTCGGTGACGGAACGGGCGAGCCGGTACATGTCCGTTTCAACGCCGCGCATGCCGAGCGGGCGGTGGCGCTACACCCGACGCTGGCGCTGCCGGAAGCCTATATGGACGGCGATGTCGATGTCGTCGAAGGCGACGTGCTCTCCTTCCTCCGCATCGCCTACACGAACATGGGCATGGAGGGCATCAACCCGAGCCTGACCCGCACGATCGAGGCTCTGCGCGTTGCCATACGCGGCCTTCAGCAGGTCAACACGGCTTCGCGCGCCAGACGCAATGTGCAGCGCCACTACGACCTATCGGGCGAGATGTACAAACTCTTCCTCGATGCCGACCTGCAATATTCGTGCGCCTATTTCGAACGTCCCGATATGACGATCGAGGAAGCGCAGCTTGCCAAGAAGCGCCATATCGCCGCCAAACTGAAGATGAAGCCGGGCCAAACCGTGCTCGACATCGGCTGCGGCTGGGGCGGTATGGCGCTCTACCTCGCCAAAAATTTCGATGCCGAGGTGCTCGGCGTGACGCTTTCCACCGAACAGCATGCGGTTGCAACCGAGCGTGCACGCGCAGAGGGCCTCGACCGCCACGTACATTTCGAGATCAAGGATTATCGCGCCCTGACGGAACGCTTCGACCGCATCGTTTCGGTCGGCATGTTCGAGCATGTCGGCGTCAACTACTACAAGGCCTTCTTCGAGAAATGCGCGACGCTTCTGAAGCCCGACGGCGTGATGCTGCTCCACACGATCGGCCGCAGCGGGCCGCCATCGGCCACCAACGCCTTCATCCGCAAATACATCTTCCCGGGCGGCTATATTCCGGCCATGTCGGAAGTGCTGCCGCATATCGAGCGCGCCGGCCTCGTCGTCACCGATGTCGAGGTTCTGAGGCTCCACTATGCCGACACGCTGAAAGCATGGCGGGAGCGCTTCATGGCAAACCGCGACCGTGCGAAGGCCATCTATGACGAGCGCTTCTGCCGCATGTGGGAGTTCTATCTGGCCGGCTCGGAGGCGGCCTTCCGCTGGCAGGACATGGTCAACTTCCAGTTCCAGATCACCAAGCGCAACGACGCCCTGCCGATGACGCGCGACTATATGGGCAAGGCCGAAAAGGCGCTCACCATGCACGAGATGGCGCACGGCGTGACCGCTCCGGCGGAGCCTGCCCGGCCACGCCAAAGGAAAGCGGCAAAGAGCAGGTAGCGCCGACATGCGCCCTTCGAAGCGGCCTTTAGCCAATTTTCTGGTTTTGTTCTTACTTACAAGCAGCTAGAATCGCGTCTCGATTCGAGTCAATCAGCTTTCTTTCCACCGATTCTCCGTCCTGTGGAGAACGGTAAAGGAGGATTGAATTTGCACCCGTCCTTAACCTTGTCTGATACGGCAGGAACCGGGCGAAGGACAGGAGACCATGGCGGAAGCGGCAATTAAGTTCGGCGGGGCGGAAACGCCGCTCTATCGCGAGGCACCGAACAACATCGAGGCGGAACAGGCGCTTCTGGGTGCCATCCTCGTCAACAACGACGCGTTTTACCGCGTCTCGGACTTCCTGAAGCCGGCGCACTTCCACGAGCCGCTGCACCGCAAGATATTCGAGGTTTCGGCCGAATTCATCCGCATGGGCAAGACCGCCAACCCGGTGACGGTCAAGACCTTCCTGCCGGCCGACCAGAAGGTCGGCGACATGACGGTCGCCTATTATCTGGCAAGGCTGGCGGCGGAGGCGGTGACGGTCATCAATGCCGCCGATTACGGCCGCGCCATCTACGATCTGGCGACACGGCGGGCGCTCATCACCGTCGGCGAGGATATGGTCAACATCGCCTATGACGCGCCGGTCGACATGTCGCCGCAGGAGCAGATCGAGGACGCCGAGCGCCGGCTTTTCGAGCTTGCCGAGACCGGCCGCTACGACGGCGGCTTCGAGAGCTTCACCGATGCCGTAAAGACCGCCGTCGACATGGCCAACGCCGCCTATATGCGCGACGGGCACCTCTCCGGCATCTCCACCGGGTTCCGCGACATCGACCGGCGCATGGGCGGGCTGCAGCCTTCCGACCTCGTCATCGTCGCCGGCCGCCCCGGCATGGGCAAGTCGTCGCTCGCCACCAACATCGCCTTCCACATCGCCAATTCCTACGAACCGGCGCCGCAGGCGGACGGATCCTTCAAGGCGGCGAATGGCGGCGTGGTCGGCCTCTTCTCGCTCGAAATGTCGTCGGAGCAGCTCGCGACGCGCATCATTTCCGAGCAGACGGAAATCCCCTCCTCCAAGATCAGGCGCGGCGAGATCACCGAGGCCGATTTCGACAAGCTCGTCGCCTGCTCGCAGATGATGCAGAAGCTTCCGCTCTACATCGACCAGACCGGCGGCATCTCGATCGCGCAGCTTGCCGCGCGCGCCCGCCGGCTGAAGCGCCAGCGCGGGCTCGACGTCATCATCATCGACTACGTGCAGCTCATGACCGGCTCGTCGCGGCGCGCCAGCGAGAACCGCGTGCAGGAGATCACCGAGATCACCACCGGCCTGAAAGCGCTGGCCAAGGAGCTGAACGTCCCGGTCATCGCGCTGTCGCAATTGTCGCGTCAGGTCGAAAGCCGCGACGACAAGCGGCCACAGCTCTCGGATCTCCGCGAATCGGGCTCGATCGAGCAGGACGCCGACGTGGTGCTTTTCGTCTTCCGCGAGGAATATTATCTCAAGAACCGCGAGCCGAAGCCCGGCACCGAGGAATATTTCAAATGGGAAGCCGAGATGAACGAGGCACGCGGCAAGGCCGAACTCATCATCGCGAAGCAGCGCCATGGCCCGACAGGTATGGTCCCGCTCGGCTTCCAGGGCGAGTTCACCCGCTTCTTCGACCTTGCCGAGGACAGCCATCTGCCGGAACGGTTCGAGTAAGTTGACGGAGTTCCACAGCCATTCGGGCGCCGATCCCCGGCTCGCCGGCGGCAGGCTCACCGTCGACATTTCGGCTCTCGTGGCGAATTACCGGCTGCTCAGCAAGCTTTCGGGCGGCGCACGCACCGCCGGCGTGGTGAAGGCAAATGCCTACGGCCTCGGGGTGGAGATCGTGGTGCCGGCGCTCCTTGCCGCCGGTTGCGAGGATTTCTTCGTCGCGCTGCCGGAGGAAGGCATCGCTGTACGCAAGTTTGCGCCCGATGCGCGCATCTTCGTGCTTGCGGGGCCTTTCGAGGCCGAGGCAGCACCCTTCTACTCCAGATCGCGCCTTATTCCTGTCCTCAACACACAGCGCGACATTGCCATATGGGAAGCGCATTGCGGGACAGAGGGCGAGGCCCTGCCCTGCGCCATCCATGTCGATACAGGCATGAACCGGCTCGGCCTGACGGTCGAGCGCGCGCTCGCCTATGCGCGCGAGAACGCACTGACGCGCGCTCTGGAACCGGTGCTCCTGATGACCCATCTCGCCTGCGGCGACGAGCCGATGCATCCGCTGAACCTGAAACAGGTGGAGGCCTTCCGGCGGGTGCGGAAGGCCTATGGCGGGATCGACGCAAGCATGGCCAATTCGCCCGGCATCTTCCTCGGCGAGATCGCCCGCTTCGACCTGACGCGGCCCGGCATCGCGCTTTATGGCGGGCAGCCGGTGAATGGCAAAGTGGAGCCACTGCGGCCGGTTGTGACCGCCGAAGCCCGGGTCGTCCAGGTGCGCCATGCCAAGGCGGGCGAAAGCGCGAGCTACGGCGCGGCGGCGCCTCTTGCGCGCGACACGACGATCGCGGTCGCGGCGGTGGGTTATGCGGACGGCTATCATCGTTCGGGCTCGGGAGCGGGTGTGCCGCTGCGCGCCGCCGTTCCGCAAGGAGCGCAGGGCTTTGTTGCGGGGCGGCGCGTGCCGGTTCTCGGCCGCATCACCATGGATCTCACCCTCTTCGACGTCACCGATTGCGCGCCGGACACCGTGCAGCCCGGCGAATATATCGAGCTTTTCGGCCCGAATATCCCGATCGACGAGGCAGCCCATGCCGCCGGCACGATCGCCTACGAATTGCTGACCTCTCTCGGCCGCCGCTGGCAAAAACGCGTCACGGGCGCGGTGGAGGATTAGGGTGCCCCTCACTTACGACCTCAATGCCCTACGGCGCCCCTTTCTGTCCTGCCGGACATCTCCCCCACAAGGGGGGAGATTAAGCCGGCCGTTTTTGCCGACTTTCCCATTGCGACGTTGGAGATCGGCGAAAACAGAAACCATAGCTGATCTCCCCCCTTGTGGGGGAGATGTCCGGCAGGACAGAGATGGGCGTGGGGAAACTCGGCCTTTCCGCAAGAAAGACCTGCCGCATGGCTAAATCCCGCGTCCAGTTCATCTGCCAGAATTGCGGCTCCGTCCATACGCGCTGGGCCGGCAAATGCGACGCCTGCGGCGAGTGGAACACGCTGGTGGAGGAAGGCACGTCGGGTGGCATCGGCTCCGGTCCGCAGGCGATGCGTTCCGCGCGCAAGGGCCGCGCGGTGGTCCTGACCTCGCTCGCCGGCGACATAGAGGATGCACCGCGCATCGCGTCGGGCATAGGCGAGCTCGACCGGGCGACCGGCGGCGGCTTCGTGCGCGGCTCGGCCCTCCTCGTCGGCGGCGACCCGGGCATCGGCAAGTCGACGCTTCTGACGCAGGCGGCGGCAGCGCTCGCCCGGCAGGGCCACCGCATCGTCTATGTCTCCGGCGAAGAGGCCGTTGCGCAGATCAGGCTGAGGGCACAGCGCCTCGGTGTCGCCGACAGCTCCGTCGAACTCGCCGCCGAAACCAATGTCGAGGACATATTGGCCACCATCGCCGATGGCAGGCGGCCCGATCTCGTCATCCTCGATTCGATCCAGACGCTGTGGACCGACATGGCCGATTCGGCGCCCGGCACGGTCACACAGGTCCGCGCCGCGGCACAGGCAATGATCCGCTACGCCAAATCCACAGGCGCCGCGATCGTGCTGGTGGGCCACGTCACAAAGGAAGGCCAGATCGCCGGCCCGCGCGTGGTCGAGCACATGGTCGACGGCGTGCTCTATTTCGAGGGCGAAGGCGGACATCACTACCGCATCCTGCGCACCGTGAAGAACCGTTTCGGTCCGACCGACGAGATCGGCGTCTTCGAAATGTCGGACAAGGGCTTGCGCGAGGTTCCGAACCCCTCCGAACTCTTCCTCGGCGAACGCGGGACGCCGGCGCCGGGCGCGGCCGTCTTCGCAGGCATGGAAGGCACGCGGCCGATCCTCGTCGAGATACAGGCGCTGGTCGCCCCCTCCCCGCTCGGCACGCCGCGCCGCGCGGTCGTGGGCTGGGACAGTTCGCGGCTCTCGATGGTGCTGGCGGTGCTCGAATCGCATTGCGGCGTGCGCTTTTCCCAGCACGACGTCTATCTGAACGTCGCCGGCGGATACCGCATCGCCGAGCCGGCTGCGGACCTCGCCGTCTCGGCGGCGCTGGTGTCGTCGCTCACCGGCCTTGCCCTGCCCGCGGAATGCGTCTATTTCGGCGAAATCAGCCTGTCGGGAGCGGTAAGGACGGTGGCCCATACCCAGCAGCGTCTCAAGGAGGCCGAAAAGCTCGGTTTTGGCCAGGCCGTGTGTCCCCGGTCGAGCGAGGAACTTACAGGAAAAATTTCGGCCCGGACATTCCAGCCGGCCTCGCTGGTCGATCTCGTCGCCCGAATCGCCGGGACAAGCGATGGAAGGCAACCGGAAGCGCGCCTGAGGCGCGTTCCAGGCGAATAGAAGAAGAGTGGGGAACAGCCGCAATGCCGATTACGTTGCTTGACGGAATCCTGGTGGGCTTCACACTGGTGTCGGCGATGCTGGCCATGGTGCGCGGCTTCTCGCGCGAGGTCCTGTCGGTCGCGTCGTGGATAGCGGCGGCAGCCGCCGCCTATTTCTTCTATCCTGCGATCCTGCCCTACGTTCAGCCGCATATCGACAATGAAAAGATAGCGATGGGCGCTTCGGCCGCGATCGTCTTCTTTATCGCGCTGATCGTGGTGACGGTAATCACGATGAAGCTTGCCGATTTCATCATCGATTCCCGCATCGGGGCGCTCGACCGGACGCTCGGCTTCCTCTACGGCGCGGCGCGCGGCATTCTCGTGGTGGCCGTGGCGCTCATGTTCTTCAACTGGCTGGTCGGCGAAAACCCACCTGTCTGGGTGAAGGAAGCGAAATCGCGGCCGCTCCTCGAAAACATCGGAAACCGGATCGAGGCCATGCTGCCGGCGGATGCGGAGAACTCGATCCTGAAGCGCCTTTCGCCGAATACCACGCCGGAGAATGACGGCGGGGACAACGACAACGGTGGCGGGAATGACGCAGCGCCCGCCGACAGCGGCCAGACGAACGGCTGAGCAAGGGCGCGACGGCTTGCAATCCGGCGCTTCCATGCGCATTTGAAGGGCCATGCAGATGGCGGATATGGATGATCGGGCAATGACCGCCTATGGGGCCGCAGACGGGGCCGCGGAGGGCGATGCTTTCCACGACGAATGCGGCGTCTTCGGCATTTTCGGCCGGCAGGACGCTGCCGCGATCGTGACGCTCGGCCTGCATGCGCTCCAGCATCGCGGCCAGGAAGCGGCCGGCATCGTCTCCTATGACGGTACGCAGTTCCACGTCGAGCGCCATATCGGGCTGATCGGCGACACCTTCACGAAGCCGGCGGTACTGGAGCGCCTGAAGGGCACGCGCGCGATCGGCCATACACGCTACGCCACGACCGGCGGCGCCGGCCTGCGCAACGTGCAGCCGCTCTTCGCCGAGCTTGCCGATGGCGGCTTCGCGGTGGCGCATAACGGCAACATCACCAACGCCATGACGGTGCAGCGCACGCTGCAGAAGCAAGGTTCCATCTTTTCATCGACTTCCGACACGGAGACGATCCTTCATCTCGTCGCCACCAGCCGCGAGAAGGACTTCATCTCGCGTTTCATCGACGGGGTCAGGCAGCTTGAAGGCGCTTTCTCGCTGGTCGCGCTATCGTCCAAGAAGCTGATCGGCTGTCGCGATCCGCTGGGCATCCGCCCACTCGTGCTCGGCGATCTCGACGGCTCCTATATCCTTGCTTCGGAGACCTGCGCGCTCGACATCATCGGCGCGCGTTTCGTGCGCGACCTGAAACCGGGCGAACTCCTCATCATCGACGGCAAGGGCATCGAGAGCCGCTTTCCCTTCGAGGAGCAGAAGCCGCGTTTCTGCATCTTCGAATATGTCTATTTCGCCCGGCCTGACTCGATGGTCGAGGGGCGCAACGTCTATGACGTGCGCAAGCGTATCGGCGCGGAGCTTGCGCGCGAAAACCCGGTCGAGGCCGATCTCGTCGTGCCGGTGCCCGATTCCGGCACGCCGGCCGCGATCGGCTTCGCACAGGAAGCGGCGCTTCCCTTCGAACTCGGCATCATCCGCAACCACTATGTCGGCCGTACCTTCATCCAGCCGACCGATTCCATCCGCCATATGGGCGTCAAGCTGAAGCACAACGCCAACCGCCGTATCCTCGAGGGCAAACGCGTGGTGCTGGTGGATGATTCCATCGTGCGCGGCACGACCAGCCAGAAGATCGTGCAGATGGTGCGGGACGCGGGCGCGCGCGAAGTGCATATGCGCATCGCCTCCCCGCCGACGCGGTCGTCCTGCTTCTATGGCGTCGACACGCCGGAAACGTCGAAGCTGCTCGCCTCGCGCATGTCGATCGAGGAAATGGCGGAGTTCATCCGTGTGGATTCGCTCGGCTTCCTGTCGATCGACGGCCTCTACCGGGCCGTCGGCGAGGCCCAGCGGAACAACGAGGTACCGCAATTCTGCGACGCCTGCTTCACCACGCAATATCCGACCAGGCTTGCCGACCACGAGGGCGCGGACAATGTCCGCACGCTATCGCTGCTCGCGGCCGGAAGCTAGAACCGCGGCGGATCAACCGGCCAGAAACTTGAGGCCCGCGATCCCCACGACGATCAGCGTGATACAGGCCAGCCGCATCGCGGTTGCCGGCTCTCCGAAAAGAGCGATACCGAGCAACGCCGTCCCGACCGTGCCGACGCCGGTCCACACCGCATAGGCCGTGCCGAGCGGCAGGGAGCGCAGCGCGAGGCCGAGCAGGCCAAGGCTGACGATCATCGACAGCACCGTACCCAGGCTCGGCAGAAGCCGTGTGAAACCGTCCGTGTATTTCAGGCCGACCGCCCATCCCACTTCGAACAGGCCGGCGGCGAACAACAGGGCCCAAGCCATCCTCGTCTCCTTCAAAAGGCGATGAGGTCGTCCTCACCCGAACTGTATGGAAAATGCCGGGGTCGTCCCCGGCATCGCCAATATAGGCATCCCCTCCCGCCGATCAAGCAGGCTGCCTATGCCGTCGCGCCCGCCCCTTTGAAAACACTCCTGTGAAGCGCCAGCACGCTACCCGGCCCATGCAGGGCCGCGAAGAGCAGCCCGGCCAGGAAGGTGAAATGATCGACGAAGAAGCCGAATTCGTTCTGATTTCCCTGCCAGTGGGACGGTCCGTGGAAGGAAAAGGCGAGGAAGATGACATAGACCCCGGCGAGCAGGGCGGCTTCCGAAAAATACGCGCCGGTGAGAAAGGCGAGCACCAGCGCCACTTCGAAGATTGCGGCGATCCATGCCAACGGCAGCGCGAACGGAAAGCCGGCCGCGGCGATATAGCCAGCCGTCTCTGCCATGCCGGCGAATTTGAACGCAGCGGCCATCAGGAATACCGCAGCGAAGATCAGCCTGGCGACCAGGATTGCGATCGTTCTCATATCGTCCCCTCCTCGGGAAATGGTTTCGACTTCCCTAAGGACGCGCAAGACCGGCTGATCCCGACATGGTGCCGCATTCTCCCGTCGCGGGTTCCGTTTGCCGCTGAAACGTAATATCGGGAGCCGCAACACAGGCTCCAGCAGATCGGTTTCCCGATGACGACAGTTCCCGACCTTTCCGGCCGCATCGCGCTCGTTACCGGCGCATCGCGCGGCATCGGCTATCAACTCGCGAAGCAGATGGCGGCTGCCGGCGCGCATGTCATCGCGGTGGCGCGCACCGTCGGCGGGCTCGAAGAACTGGACGACGAGATCGCGGCCGCCGGCGGCCAAGCGACGCTCGTGCCGCTCGATCTCACCGACATGGCCGGTATCGACCGGCTGGGCGGCGCGATCTTCGAGCGTTGGGGAAAGCTGGACATCATGGTGGCGAATGCCGGCATCCTCGGCGTCATCTCGCCGATCGGCCATATCGAGGCGAGGACTTTCGAGAAAGTCATGACGATCAACGTCACGGCCACATGGCGGCTGATCCGGTCCATGGAGCCGCTCCTGAGGAAATCCGACGCCGGCCGCGCCATCCTGCTCTCCTCCGGCGTGGCGCATACGGCGCGCGCCTTCTGGAGCGCCTATGCCGCCTCGAAATCCGCGGTGGAGACCATGGCGCGCTGCTGGGCGGAGGAGACGAAGAACACGCCGCTGCGCGTCAACTCCGCCAATCCCGGCGCCACGCGCACCGCCATGCGCGCGCAGGCGATGCCGGGCGAGGATCCGGAGACGCTACCCAGCGCCGCCGAAGTGGCCGCGAAGATCGTGCCGCTGGCGAGCCCTGCGCTGACCGAAACCGGCAAGCTGTTCGAGGTGCGGGAAGGCCGGTTCAAGGACTACATCCTGCCGGCCTAGGGAGTGTGCGCGCCTGTCGCGCGCCGGAATATCTCAGCCGCGCATCGTCTTGAGTGCGGTCGCCCATCGATGGAGTTCGGAAAGCATCACCTTGGCGCCGTCGACCATCAGGTCGGTCGGCTCGAATACGCCGTCCTTGATCCGCTGGGCGAAGAACTGGATGCTCACCGATTCCGGGATCGGCATCACCTTGACCGTGGTCAGCGTCTGCTTCTCCATCTGCTGCGCGCGCAGACCGCCCGATACGCCGCCATAGCTGACGAAGCCGGCCGGCTTGTAGTTCCACTCGCTGCTCAGATAGGAAACCGCGTTGATGAAGGAGGGCGGCGGGCCGTAATTATATTCCGGCGTCACGAAGACGAAGGCATCGCCCTGTTCAATCGTCGCGCTCCATTTCTTCGTGTGTTCGTGGACGTATTTCTTCGCGCGCGGATGCTCGGGCTCATCCAGCACCGGCAGGTTGAAATCGGCAAGATCGAGAAGTTCGGCGTCGAATTTGGAATTCGCCACGGCATAGTCATGGAACCAGCGCCCGACTGGCGGCCCCATCCGTCCGGGTCGCGTACTTACGATGATGGTTTGAAGCTTCAATGCCACATTCGTCTCCTGTCTTTCGTACCAGTGCATATAGGACAGCATGGCTGCCAAGGTTGCATCGCCGACCGTCATAAAGGCGAACGCACCGTTCGCAAAGCCGGTACGGTGTCAGGATCGGATCGCGGCGGCCAACGAGCACCTTGTTAATGGCACAAGGTGCGACATAATCCACCATCGTCGATTCGACCCCCGGAATATCTGATCAGAGAACATCTGTTTTCAGGAGGAAATAATGGCTGCTGCTGCGGCAACATTCGTCTGGTGGCTCGTTGTGGCCAGCCCACAGGGCGGGCTGGTGGTCATGCCTAACTCCTTCGATAGCCGCGACGCCTGCATGGCGGCCGTGACGGAGTTCCAGAAGAACGCCTCTCAGGCGAACTGGGTCATGCAGTGCGTCCCGACCTCGGACCAGGGTTTCGAATAACAGCCGGCCTTTTGCCGAGCCCGCCAAACGGCGCCGCGGCATATGCTGTCCACAGCCTGACACGGGGGCGGTTGACGCGCGCTCATCTTCCATTACCTTTTGTTACTCGGCGGGGATCAGGGGAACCGAACTGCTGGGAGGTGTGGCATGATCCAGACCGTTGCAGTCCTCTTCGGCGTCATTCTGATATGGCTCGCCGTGGCCCTTTATCTCGTTCAGCGGCTGGGGCTCAGCCTCCATCAGGCTGTCCTCTATGCGCCGCTGAAAATCATCTACAGGATCGACGACAGCCTGCTGCGGGCTGCCCGCAAGGCCGAATCGCCTGTCATCTATGTGGTGCTGCATCAGTCCCGCCTCGACCCGGCCCTGATGCTGTCGCTGCTGCCGCCCGAGACATTGCACATCCTCGACCAGGAATCGGCGCAGTCCGTGTGGCTTGAGCCGTGGCGCGAACTTGCCCGCACCATCGAGTTCAAGGCCCATCACGTTTTCGTCAGCCGCCGGCTGGTCAGGCACCTGCGCGGAAAGGGCCGGCTGGCGGTCTATCTTCCCGATGAGGTCGAGCCGGACGCCAAGGCCTTCCGGCTCTACCGGGCGGTAGCTCGGATCGCCACCAAATCCGAGGCGAAGATCGTACCGATCTTCGTGGGCGGATCCCGTCATTCATGGTCCTCGCTGACGCCGGCCACGATGGCGCCGCGCAAGTTCATGACAAAGCTTGCGATCACCGCGCTCAGCCCGGCCACCCTTGCCGAACTGAGGGAACGGCCGAGCCGCCCCCCGGCAACGGCTTCGAACGCGCTGTTCGATTATTGCGCGACCGCGCGGTTCAGGGCCGCCGATTGCTCGCGCAGCCTCTTCTGCGCGGTGCGCGACGCCGCCGACCTATACGGCCATGACCGCACCATCCTTGGCGATCACGCACAGGCGCTCACCTACCGCCAGCTTCTGGCTAGTGCGCGACATATCGGCAAGCGGCTGAGGGCGACGACAAAGGATGGCGAGACGGTTGCCCTCCTGCTGCCGGACAGCCCGGAGCTTGCCGTTTCTCTCCTTGCCCTGAATGCGTCCGGCCGTGCCGCGGCGCTTCCCGGCGGGGGGGACGACGCCGAATGGACGATAAAAGCCCTGGAAACAGCGGAGATAAGGACGGTCCTCTCCTCGCATCGCCATATCACGGAAGCCGGCCTCACCGATCTCGTCGCGATGCTGGAGGAGCGCGGAATCCGGCTAATCCCGCTGGAGGATATCGAGCGATCGGGCTCCTTCATCGAAAGGCTGGCCGCGCGAAAGCTCTGGCATCAGCCGTTCATGAAAAAAAGCGCGAGCCGGCCTGCCATCCTGTTCTTCAAGATGGAATGCGCCTCGGCGCCGTCCGCCGTCGTCCTGTCGGACCGCAACCTTTTGGCGAATGCCGCGCAACTTGCTGCACGGCTGGAAGTCTCGCCGCTGGACCGGGTCCTCAACGCGCTCCCCCTTTCGGACGGGCTCGGCCTGATGGCCGGCTTCCTCCTTCCCCTGCTTTCTGGGGCGGAAACGCGATTTGCCCCCTCGCTTGCGGAACCGGCGCAATATCCGAAATTCCGCGCCGCTGCCGCTCCTACCATCGTCATCGGATCCGATTCCTTCCTGGCCGCCTATGCCACAACGGAAGGTGAAACCTCCGGGCTGCGAACGGCCATAGAGGGTGGCTCGGGCCTGCGCCCGGAAACCGCCGGCGCGTGGGCCGATCGTTTCGGAATACCGATCAGCGAGGCATTCTGCATGCCCGAGGCCGGTGGGGCGATCGCAATCAGCAGCCTCACCCATAACCGCGCTTCTTCCGCCGGCAGGCTGCTGCCCGGCATGGAAATTCGGCTGGAGCCGGTGGAGGGTGTGACCGATGGCGGGCGCCTGTGGATATGCGGCCCGAACATCATGCTCGGCTATGTTCGCAGCGACGCGCCGGGCATCCTTCAGCCGCCGCTTGGCGGATGGCACGATACAGGCGAAGCCGTCTCCACGGATCGGGAGGGCTTCTTCACGCCGTACGGCCGCGCCGAGCGTGTCGTCGCAATGGAGAGCGAAATCGTATCGCTCGACAAGGTCGAAGGGCTGGCAAATGGACTATGGCCACACGCCCGGCATGCGGCGGTCGCTGTCACGGACAGGCGCAAGGCCGTTCGTATCGCGCTGGTGACGACGGCGAACGAGGCCGCGCGAGATGTTCTGTTGCAATCGGCACGCAAAGCCGGCTGGCCGGAAAAGACAGCACCTGCCGAAATCATCAAGGTCGCGGAACTTCCTCTGACCGAGGCTGGGAAGGTCGATTATTCCCGCGTCTCCGAGATCGCCCGGAGCCAGAGAGGGCGGGCACGAGCCGCCTGAGGCCTTTATTTATTATTCTCGGGGTTCGCGCTGTCCTCGCCCGGCTCGCCGGGAGAGGCGGCGGGTGTGGCTTCCAGCCCATCCCTGATATCGCGTTCCGGGCCAGCCCCTTCCTTTTCAGCGCGGCGCGAATAGGCGCGGAAGCCGAACGGCAGGCTGCCGAGATAGATCAGCGCCGAAACGGAGAGCGTTTCCCAGGTGTAGTTCGCCAAGAGCGACACGTAGAGCACGACGATCAGGATCAGCGGCAGAACGATGTCGCGGTGCACCTTGGTGCTGATCCCCTTGCCGGAATAGACCGGCAGCCGGCTGATCAGAAGCATCGCCACCAGAACGGCATAGACGGTCGAGACATAGGCAAAGAGATCCGTCCGCTCGACGCCGAGGAAGCCGAGATAGGCCGGCAGCAGCAACAGGACGGCACCGGCCGGCGCCGGCACGCCGACGAAATAATCCGCCTGCCAGCCGAGAGGGTTGGGATCCTCGCCCATGACGTTGAACCGCGCCAGGCGCAGCCCGCAGGCAATGGCGAAGAGAAGCGCCGCGATCCAGCCCAGCCCCCGCGCGCCGTCCAGCACATAGGCGTAGAGTACCAGCGCGGGCGCGACACCGAAATTGACGATATCGGCAAGCGAATCCATCTGGGCCCCGAACTTCGTCGTCGCCTTCAGCATGCGCGCGGTGCGGCCGTCGATACCGTCGAGGAAGGCGGCTATCAGCACCATGATGACGGCCGTCTCGAAGCGATTTTCGAAGGCGAGCCTTATGCCCGACAGGCCGGCGCAGATCGCCAGCACCGTGATGACGTTGGGCACGATCATCCTGAGCGGTATTTCGCGTATGCGCGGACCGCTCATGCCATGCGGCTCAAAGGGTGGGAAGGGACCTACCATCTCTCTCGTCTATGACACGCGGACGAGCGGCGGGGTCGCCTCGCCGCCGAACTCCGCCAGCACCGTCTCGCCGGCGATGGCCGTCTGGCCGACAGCCACGCGCACCGTCGTACCGGCGGGCAGGTAGACATCGACGCGCGAGCCGAAGCGGATCAGGCCGAAGCGCTCGCCGATCCCGATGTCGGAACCGGCGCTCGCCCAGCACAGGATGCGCCGCGCCACGAGGCCGGCGATCTGCACGACCGCTATCGTGCCGTTGGGGCTCTCGATCACGAGCCCGTTACGCTCGTTCTCCGCGCTCGCCTTGTCGAGTTCGGCGTTCAGATACTTGCCGGGCCTGTGTTCGATACGCGCGATGCGCCCGCGCACCGGCGCACGGTTCACATGGCAGGAAAACACATCCATGAAGACCGAAACGCGGATCATCTCGCCGGCGGCGAGGTCGAGTTCACGCGGCGGCACGGCGGGACCGACGGAACTGATCTTTCCGTCGGCCGGGCTCACCACCCAGCGATCGTCGGCTGGCGTCACGCGCTGGGGATCGCGGAAGAAATAGGCGCACCAACCGGTGAGTACGAGGCCGATCCAGAAGAGCGGCGTCCATGCCGTGCCGAGCAGCAGCGAAGCGACGGCGAAAGCGGCGATGAACGGATAGCCCTCGCGGCGGACGGGCACGAAAGCATTGCGGATCGTGTCGACGAGGCTCATTGCCGGACCGGTCTCCCTTGCCCGGCATTGCATAGAGCAAAGCCGAACACGCCGCAACGTCGTCAATGGCTTGCCGGGTCGTTGTCCGTTCTGCCATCATCGCGGGCGGCATAGAAGCTGGAGAATTCATGAAATGGCAAAGCGGATCGTGTTCACTGGCGGGACCGGCAAGGCCGGACGGCATGTCGTTCCCTATCTGGTAGGGCGGGGTCACGAGGTCCTGAACGTCGATCTCAAGCCGCTCGACAGTCCGGGCGTCAACACACTGATCGCCGATGTGTGCGACAGCGGGCAGGTCTTCAACGCGCTGTCGATGCATTTCGGCTTCGACGGCTACGAGACCGGGAAAGGCCCCACTCCCGTTGACGCCGTGGTGCATTTCGCAGCCATTCCGCGCGTCCTGATCGAACCGGATAATGAAACCTTCCGCGTCAATACCATTGGCACGTACAATGTGATCGAGGCGGCGGTTAAGCTCGGCATCCGCAAGATCGTCATTGCGTCGAGCGAGACGACCTACGGCGTCTGCTTCGCCGAGGGCGACAAGGATTTCCATTCCTTCCCGCTCGAGGAAGACTACGACACCGATCCGATGGACAGCTACGGCCTGTCGAAGGTGCTCAATGAGAAGACGGCGCGCGCTTTCGCCATGAGGAGCGGCGCCGACATCTACGCGCTCAGGATCGGCAACGTCATCGAACCGCACGAATACGGTATGTTCCCGAAGTTCCTGGCAAATCCGCCATCGCGCAAGCGCAACGCCTGGAGCTATATCGACGCGCGCGATCTCGGGCAGATCGTGCATCTGTGCCTTGAGAAGGATGGGCTCGGCTTCCAGGTGTTCAATGCGGTGAACGACACCATCACCGCAAATACGCCGACGATGGAATTCCTGAAGAAATACGCCCCAGGCACTCCCGTCACCCGCGAAATCCCCGGCTTCGAGGCACCGCTTTCGAACCGCAAGGCGCGCGAGGCGCTGGGCTTCCGCGAAGAGCATGACTGGCGGAAATATGTGAAAGGCACGTGAGGAACGCGCTGCGGCTCAAGCCTGATCCCTCAGGACAGCTTCCAGCGCCAGCGTCACCATCTCCGTCAGCGACGACTGGCGCGCGGCCGGCTCGAGCGCCGCGCCGGTCAGCAGGCAGTCGCTCATCGTGCAGATCGCCAGCGCTTTGGCGCCGGCACGGGCGGCAGCCGTATAGAGTGTGCTGGCCTCCATCTCGACGCCAAGCACGCCGTGGTCGGTCAGCACCTGATAGTACCCCTCCGGGCCGTAGAAGAGATCGCTCGAGACGATGCCGCCGATATGCGCCCTGATGCCACGCCGATCCGCTTCGTCGGCCGCCGCGCGCAGGAGGCCAAAATCGGCAGCCGGCGCGAAGTCGAACGGCCGTAAGGCAGCACGGTTCATGGCACCGTCGGTCGAGGCGGTCTGCGCCAGGATCACGTCGCGCAGCTTGACGCTCGGATGAATGCCGCCGCAGGTGCCGACGCGGACCAGCGTCTTCACGCCATAGAAATGGATCAGTTCATGGGCATAGATTGCCGTAGAGGGCTGGCCCATCCCGGTCGCCTGCACACTTATCGGCCGGCCCTTGTAACTTCCGGTGAAGCCGAGGCAGTTGCGGATGCCGTTCACCTGCCGCGCATCCTCGAAAAAAGTCTCCGCGATCCATTTCGCCCTGAGCGGGTCGCCCGGCAGAAGCACGGTTTCCGCGTAGTCTCCGAGCTTTGCCTCAAGATGCGGTGTCATTCGTTTTCCTCTAACCGATTGTTTCTTTTCAGGGTCATTCCGATTGCAACGACAATTATCACGAATTTACCGGAGCGCCCCCTCGCTGCCGAATTTTCGCCCCCTATCTCATACCTAATTGCAGCACTTCAATAAGCAGGAAAGGCAGCGGATGGCGTTGGCCAGACGGCCTCGCCGAAAAGTTGCTATTAAGGGCTAACGCCCGCGGAGGTTTCCATGGCTCCCAAAACATTTCATGACGCGTTTCTTGGTCCATCCGATCTGGCGCTGGCGCAGCGTATCCTCGACAGGATTTGCGCCGACCGGGCAATCGACATCGGCAGCCGCGAGGCCGGCGATGTCGCAGCGAACGTGATACGGCAACTCCAGCGCGGCACTCGCGACGAAGAGCGGCTCATGTTCCTGTACGGACTGACAGGGCGGCGCAAGCGCCGTCACGTCGCATCACGCGGCGCAGAGTTGTCAACCCATATCGTTCGCTGAACGAGGTCCGCCGGGCGGAACATTTCGGCCGTCAAAGAGTTTCACGCACACCCGCAACAGGCACCCACCTGGAGAACACCGATCATGCGCTATTTTTTCCATCTTCGTGAAGGCGACAAGCTGATCAGGGACGCGGCAGGAACGCACCTGCCGGACCTGGAAAGCGCGATCGACGTCGCCAAGACCCATGCCAATGCGCTGGTCGACAAGGCGGCCCGTTCCGGCCAGGCCATCGTATGGGGCACAGAATACGAGGTGGAAGACGCTTCGGGCCGGCTCGTCATGGTGCTGCCGCTGTCGCATTTCGTCGAAATCAGCAAGGCTGCCTGAACCTATCCACCTTTCCCCACAATCTAACGCCAACCAACGGCGGGCAATGTCCGCCGTAGAAGATTGTTAAGCCGCGTTCAGCCAGAATGCGGCGGCAGGTCAATGCGGAACGAGGGCTGGGGTTTGGGGAAGATAAAAGCAAAATTCGGCCTCACCGCCCTCGCTGCTGGCCTTGCGGCTTTCCTGCTGGCTTCTTGCGGCACTGTCCATGAGACAGGCCCGGGCGCCGGCGTATCGTCTTCAGCGGTCTCCACGGTCGCAGAACTGCGGCAGGAAAACGGCGTAGAGCCGCTCAAGGCCGACGCAGCACTGGAGAAGGCGGCGCTGCAGCAGGCCGGCTATATGGCCCGCTCCGGCGAAATGGACCACACGACCGGCTTCGGCCGCGATTTCGTCAGCCGCATGAAGAAGGACAAGATCCACGGCCTGCGCGCCGAAAACATCGCCTATGGCGCATTCGACACGTCCAAGGTGCTTAATGTCTGGATGCACTCGCCGCCTCACCGCAGGAACATGCTGGACGCGCGGATAAAACGCTTCGGCCTGGCCTATGTGAGCGACGGCAACGGCCGCCGCTATTGGGCGATGGTGATGGCGGACTGAGTATCGCCGCCCTTCCTCAATCCGGCTTCGCCTCGTTCCCTGAGCGCATGCCCGCCTCGTAGGCTCTCCGCGCCCATATAGCGAATTCGTCCGGATCGTCCACGGCGCTGTCCGGCACGGTCCAGTACGGCATGGCGACCAATTTGCCATGGCGCGAGCCGGTATAGGTCCATTGGCGGGCACCGGCTGCTTCGAAATCCGGTGCGCTGACGGCATCGGCCTTCAGCATCAATTCACCACGAAGCACGACGGCCACGATAACGCCGTCGTAATAGATACCCTTGCCGCCAAAGAGCCGGCGGATGCGAACCGGCCCGAGGCCGGCGAAGAGATCGGCAATCGCATCGTTGTCCATCCACCGATCATGCCAAACGCCGAATGCCTTGTCATGCCGGCAGAGCGCGCCAACTATAGGTTCCTGCCGCAGGCTGACAGAAAGGAATGGCCGTGCCGATGAAACTCGAAGGTTCCTGTCGCTGCGGCGCCGTCCGCTTCACGGTCGACAGCCATACGCCGGTACCCTACCAGCTCTGCTACTGCTCGATCTGCCGGAAACAACAGGGAGGCGGCGGCTACGCCATCAATCTCGGCGCGGATTCGGCGACGCTGAAGATCGAAGGCAGGGAGCATCTTGGCGTTTATCGCGCCGAAATCGAGGATGACGAACATCCGGTCCGCGAGACTTCTACAGGCGAACGCAACTTCTGCCGCGAATGCGGGACGGCGCTATGGCTCTACGACCCGACCTGGCCGGAACTGGTCCATCCGTTTGCCTCGGCAATAGATACAGACCTGCCGAAGCCGCCGGAAAAGGTTCACCTGATGTTGAAATACAAGGCGAACTGGGTCGAGCCGGAAATTGGTGAAAACGACGCCACGTTCGACCTCTACCCGCAGGACTCGATTGCCGACTGGCACAAGAAACGAGGATTGTGGGTGGACTAGGCAGCTCTCAGGCCGCGCCCGCCCTCGCCTCGGCGAGCGCCTTCAACTCGGCCGGCTTCAACTCGACCGATTCGCCGCAACCACAGGCCGAGGTCTGGTTCGGGTTGCGGAAGGTGAAACCGGTGCGGAGTTTCGTCACCTCGAAATCCATCTCGGTGCCGAGCAGGAACAACGCCGCCTCCGGCGCCACCCACACATCGGCGCCGGCGAGTTCGATATGGTCGTCCTTTGGATTGGGCTCCGTCACCAGATCGACCGTATATTCCATGCCGGCGCAGCCGCCCTTCTTGACGCCGACGCGGACGCCATGGGCGCCCTGGCGCGACGCGACGATTTCGCGCACGCGTGCCGCCGCGGCATCCGTCATGCTCATGACCTGAAATCTGCCCATTCTCGTCTCCATCGCCTGCGGGTTAAAGGCCCGTGGTGTGAATCCTCTGCGCTGAAAATGGTGCGAAACCACGACGGACGCAAGCCCGCCGGGTTCGGCGCACCTGTTCAAAACTTGGAACCTCCGGCCCTTCTTCGAGGTTAACAGGCATCCTCAACGCAAGGAGAGACCGATGAAAACGCTCGTATCCAGCCTTCTCGCCGCCGGAATTCTGGCTGCCGGCACCGGCTTCGCGCTTGCAGACACCGTCGTCATCGCGCCGGCGCAGCAGAGGGTCATCCACGAATATGTCGTCAAACAGAACCCGGCTCCGATCGTCCTTCCGTCCGACACGGCGGTCGAAGTCGGTACGGTCGTGCCTGACAGCGTGGAAATCCAACCGCTCGACGTTCCGGACATGCAGGTCCAGTACGACTACATGGTCGTCAACGGCCAGACCGTGCTGGTCGACCCACAGACACGCAAGATCGTGGAGATCATTCACTAATCGCGTAGTTCCGATAGGGCGGGCGTGCTCAGGCACGCCCGTTCAATACCAGCCAAGCGCGACCTGCGCCTCTTCCGACATGCGGTCGGGGGTCCATGGCGGGTCGAACACCATATCGACATCGACATCCGAAACACCTTCCACCGCGCCGACAGCGTTCTGCACCCAGCCCGGCATCTCGCCGGCGACCGGGCAGCCCGGGGCGGTCAGCGTCATCTCGATCTTGACCGAGCGATCGTCCTCGATGTCGATCTTGTAGATCAGGCCGAGTTCATAGATATCGGCGGGGATTTCGGGATCGTAGACGGTCTTCAGCGCGGAAACGATATCGTCGGTCAGCCGCGCCAGTTCGTCGGGCGGAATGGACGAAGCAGAATAAGGGCTTGCCGTCGCGGAGGCGGCTTCTTCTGTCATCTTCGTGGGCATGTCGTTCATCACGTCATCCAAAGAATTTGCGGGCCTTTTCCAGCGCCTCGGCGAGCGCGTCCACTTCCGCCTTCGTGTTATATAAGCCAAACGAGGCGCGGCAGGTAGAAGTCGTGCCAAAGCGCTGCAGGAGAGGCTGGGCGCAATGGGTGCCGGCGCGCACGGCCACACCCGACCGGTCGATCACCATCGACACGTCGTGCGGATGGATGCCTTCCAGATTGAAGGAGACGATCGCACCCTTGCCCGGCGCATTGCCGTAGATGCGCAGCGAATTGATGGCGCCAAGCCGCTCATGCGCGTAATCGCGCAGGCCCGCCTCATGGGTGGCGATCGCCTCGCGGCCTATCCCTTCCATATAGTCGAGCGCGACGCCGAGGCCGATTGCCTGGACGATGGGTGGCGTGCCGGCCTCGAAGCGGTGCGGCGGATCGTTGTAGGTCACCATGTCCTGGGTGACGTCGAAGATCATCTCGCCGCCGCCCTTGAAAGGTCGCATGGCCTCCAGCATCTCCTTCTTCCCGTAGAGCACTCCGATGCCGGAAGGCCCGTAGACCTTGTGGCCGGTGAAGGCATAGAAATCGCAGCCGAGGTCGCGGACATCGACGGGCAGGTGGACCGCGCCTTGGCTACCATCCACCAGGACCGGAATGCCGCGCTCATGCGCGATGCGGACGATCTCCTTGATCGGCGCGACCGTGCCGAGCACGTTCGACATCTGGCTGATGGCGACGAGCCTGGTCCTCTCCGTCAGCCGCTTCTCGAACTCCTCGACGTGGAGCACGCCTTCCTCGTCCACCGGCACCCAGACGAGCTTCGCGCCCTGGCGCTCGCGGATGAAATGCCACGGCACGATGTTGGAATGGTGCTCCATGACGGAAAGCACGATCTCGTCACCCTCGCCGATCCTCGGCATGCCGAAGCCGTAGGCGACCGTGTTGATCGCTTCGGTCGCGTTGCTGGTGAAGACGATTTCCTCGACGCTCCCGGCATTCAGGAAGCGACGGACGGTCTCACGCGCCTTCTCGTAGGCATCGGTCGCGGCATTGGACAGGAAATGCAGGCCGCGATGGACGTTGGCGTATTCGTTCGTGTAGGCATGGGCTACCGCGTCGATGACGGCCTGAGGCTTCTGCGCCGAGGCGCCGTTGTCGAGATATACGAGCGGCTTGCCGTGGACCGTGCGCGACAGGATCGGGAAGTCGCGGCGGATCGCCTCGACGTCATAGAGCTTATCGGTCACTGTCTGGTCCATAAAACGCTCTTTCCGAAGCGAATAGAGAGTGAGGAATAGCGAGTAGGGAGAAACTTTAGTGGTGCTGCGCAGCCCTATTCGCTATTTCGCCATTCGCTCCTCACCCATGCTCGGCGAACCAGCCGTCGAGCTTCGCTTCAAGCGCCTCGACGATCGGCTCGTCCTCCAGTTCCTCGATCACCTCGGCGAGGAATGCCTTGACCAGAAGGCCACGCGCCGTCTTCTCGTCGATGCCGCGCGCCATCAGGTAGAAAAGGCTGTTGCGGTCGATCTCGGCAACCGTGGCGCCATGGCCGCAGGCGACGTCGTCGGCGAAGATCTCCAGTTCCGGCTTTACTGAGAAACCGCCTTCGTCGGAGAGAAGCAGCGTGTTGCAGGCCATCTTGGCGTCGGTCTTTTGCGCCTGCTGCTTCACCCTGATCTGGCCCTGGAAGGCGCCTTCCGCCCTGTCGGTGACGATGTTGCGGATCACTTCGGTCGAATTCGTGCCGAAGGCCGAATGGTCGAGCACCATGGTTACGTCGCAATGCGCGGAGCCCGCGAGCATGTTGACGCCGCGCAGCGTGAACTCGCCGCCCTCGCCCTTGGCATCGACGCGGATTTCCTGGCGCACGAGCCGGCCGCCGAGGTTCATGACGAAGAGCGTCAGCTTAGCTTCCTTGCCGATCCAGGCATTGAACTGGCCGAGATAGGTGGCGCCGCGCGGCTGTTCCTGAACGATCAGCCAGCGAAGCTCGGCACCGTCTCCGACGACGATGTTGGTCACCGAGGAAGCAAGCGCGTCGCCTGTGCCGACATGGCGCTCCAGGACCGTCGCTTTCGCGCCTTCGCCGACACGCGCGGCAAGGCGCGTATGCACCTGCCCGCCGGCCTGCGCGCTTTGCAGTTCGATCGGAGCTTCGGGCGTTGCGCCGCCAGCGATGTCGAGGAACCAGCCATCCGCCGCGAGAGCCGCATTGATGGCGCCGACCGCATCATCGTCCGTGGAAGGCTGCAGCGCCGGAGCGAAAGTGCCGTCGGCCATCTTCTCGGCTGCGGGGGCAATCGTCACGCCTTCGACGGAGGGGGCCTTGCCTGCCTTGCCGTTCAGTATCGGCAAGACGACCGAGCCTTCAAGCAATGGCGCCACGGTCGTTGCCTTTGCGCCATCATCGAACGCCGGCACGGTTGTCAGCAGGCGGCGCAGATCGGTATAATGCCACGCCTCGATCTTGCGGTTGGGCAGGCCGCGGGCCTCCAGCGCGGCGATCGCCTCCCTGCGCTTGGCGGTGACTGCCTTATCTCCCGGCAGCGCCGGCAGGCGTGCGGCAAAAGTGTCGATCAGCGCCGTTTCCGCCGCCGTCCGGGTCTGGGTTGTCTGAATATTCATCTGTCCATCCCGCCGCTCAGGCCGCCTCTTCGATCACGCCGGCATAGCCGTTCGCCTCGAGCTCGAGCGCGAGGTCCTTGTCGCCGGACTTCACCACCTGCCCCTTGTAGAGCACGTGCACGCTGTCCGGCACGATGTACTGGAGCAGGCGCTGGTAGTGCGTGATGACGACGATGGCGCGATCAGGCGAGCGCAGCGCGTTGACGCCGTCGGCGACGATCTTCAGCGCGTCGATGTCAAGGCCGGAATCGGTCTCGTCGAGCACGCAGAGCTTCGGTTCGAGCAGTTTCATCTGCAGGATCTCGGCGCGCTTCTTTTCGCCTCCGGAGAAGCCGACATTGAGCGGCCGCTTCAGCATGTTCATGTCGATCGACAGCGATGCCGTCGCCTCGCGGACGTGCTTCAGGAATTCCGGTACCTTCAGCGGCTCCTCGCCGCGCGCCTTGCGCTGCGAGTTCATTGCGACCTTGAGGAACTCCATCGTCGCGACGCCCGGTATCTCCATCGGGTACTGGAAGGCGAGGAAGATGCCCTTCGCGGCACGCTCCGACGGGTCGAGGTCCAGGATCGACTCGCCGTTGTAAAAGATTTCGCCGTCGGTCACCTCGTAGTCCTCGCGGCCGGCAAGCACGTAGGAGAGCGTCGACTTGCCCGAACCGTTCGGCCCCATGATCGCGGCAACCTCGCCGGCTTTGACGGTGAGGTTCAGCCCACGGATGATCTCCGTGCCGGTCTCGGCGATACGCGCGTGCAGATTTCTGATTTCAAGCATCGTTTTCTTGCTTTCGTGTTTGTCTTCGGAGCAGATGGCGTCGCAGAAGCAACACTTCCCGCCCTATCGTTTGTTACCCCAGCGCCAGCGCCATTCGCCTGCCGTCTTGGCCTTCGTCAGTCTGATGAAGCCAAATAGCAGAAGCGCTTCCAGACCCAGGAAAAGAACCCATTGCCAGGTTTCCGGTTGGCGACTGCTCCCCGTCCAGCCGATCAGCATGAGTCCGAGAACAGCGGTGATCGCGCAAAAAGCCGCCGTCGCAAGCCAGCCCTTCCAGTTCGCTGGCGAAGCTCCGTATCCGTATGCCTTCGGCACAAACCACGGATCGGAGGTCACTATCCCACGCTCCCTTCGAGCGAGATGCTGATCAACTTCTGCGCCTCGACGGCGAACTCCATCGGCAATTGCTGGATGACGTCCTTGACGAATCCGGAGACGATCAGCGCGATCGCTTCTTCCTCGGGGATACCGCGCTGCATGACGTAGAAGAGCTGGTCTTCCGCGATCTTCGACGTCGTCGCCTCGTGTTCCAGCCGCGCAGAGGCGTTTTTCGCCTCGATATAGGGCACGGTATGCGCGCCGCATTCATTGCCGATCAGGAGGCTGTCGCAATTGGTGAAGTTGCGCGCGTTCGTCGCCTTGCGGTGGACCGAGACCTGGCCGCGATAGGTATTGTTCGAATTACCGGCGGAGATACCCTTGGAGATGATGCGGCTCGTCGTGTTCTTGCCGAGATGCAGCATCTTGGTGCCTGAGTCGATTTGCTGATGCCCATTGGACACCGCGATCGAATAGAATTCGCCGCGTGAATCGTCGCCGCGCAGGATGCAGGACGGATATTTCCAGGTGATGGCCGAACCAGTCTCCACCTGCGTCCACGAGATCTTCGAGCGGTCGCCACGGCAGTCGCCACGCTTGGTGACGAAGTTGTAGACGCCGCCCGTGCCCTCCGCATCGCCCGGATACCAGTTCTGGACGGTGGAATACTTGATCTCCGCATCGTCCAGCGCGATCAGTTCGACCACGGCGGCGTGAAGCTGGTTCTCGTCGCGCTGCGGGGCGGTGCAGCCTTCCAGGTAGGAAACGTAGGCGCCCTCATCGGCGATGATGAGCGTACGCTCGAACTGCCCGGTGCCGCGCTCGTTGATGCGGAAATAGGTGGAAAGCTCCATCGGGCAGCGCACACCCTTCGGCACATAGACGAAGGACCCGTCGGTGAAGACCGCGGAGTTCAGCGTGGCATAGAAATTGTCGCTCGTGGGAACCACGGAGCCGAGATATTTCTTCACCAGTTCCGGATATTCGCGGATCGCCTCCGAGATCGGGCAGAAGATGACGCCGGCGGCGGCCAGTTCCTTCCTGAAGGTGGTCACAACCGAGACGGAATCGAAGACGGCGTCCACCGCCACACGGCCCGACTGATAGACATTGTCGTCCAGATTATCGTCGAGTTCGCTCGGCTCGGTCTGCTTGCGCACGCCGGCCAGGATTTCCTGCTCCTTCAGCGGGATGCCGAGCTTCTCGTAGGTCTTCAGGAGTTCCGGATCGACCTCGTCCAACGACTTCGGCCCGCCGAAATTCTTCGGCGCGGCGTAGTAGGAAATGTCCTGGAAATCGATCTTGGGATAGCTCACGCGCGCCCAGTTTGGCTCTTCCATGGTGAGCCAGCGCTTTAAAGCGCCGAGCCGCCATTCGAGCATCCATTCGGGCTCGTTCTTCTTTGCCGAGATGAGGCGGATTATGTCCTCGTTAAGGCCTTTCGGGGCCTTGTCGGACTCGATGATCGTCTCGAAACCGTATTTGTACTGATCAACATCGATCTTGCGTACGCGCTCGATCGTTTCCTGCACAGCAGGCATTGGCGTTCTCCATCCTCGCCGGGGTCAAGGCCCGGCAGTTGTCGAAATCGCAGAGAGCCGTTCGTCGGCTCTTGCTTATCTAGTGTGCTGCATCCCGGAATAACACCCCTTTGGGCCCGTTCCGATCAAGCGATTAATCCGCCTTCCGCTGCACTGTTTGCGGCATGCGCCGCGTTCAGGCCGCCTCCCTTTTTGCACTGCGCCGCGCGGCAATGCCCGCAAGCGCCGTCCTGAACAATTCCACTTCGGCGGAGGTGGTGCGCGGTCCGATCGAAACGCGCAAGCCGCCTTCCCCGTCATGACCCATCGCCTTCAGTACATGGCTCGGGCCGACACGCCCCGACGAGCAGGCCGAGCCCGCCGAAAGCGCCACGCCCGCGAGGTCGAAAGCGATCTGCGCCGTTTCGGCCTTCAGGCCGGGCAGGCTGAAGTAAATCGTATTGGGTAGCCTTTCGGCATCCATGCCATAGAAAATGGCATCCGGCGCCAGCCTTAAGATCTCCGCCCCGATGGCATCGCGCATGGCTCGCAAGGCGCTTGTATCCGCCACCGCAGCCCGCGCTTCCCGCGCCGCCGCGCCGAAACCGGCGATTGCCGCGACATTCTCCGTGCCGGCCCGGTGCCCGTGCTCCTGGCCGCCGCCCGGCAAAAGCGGCGCCGGCATCATCAGGCCAGACGCGGCGACGATAGCGCCCGCGCCCTTCGGGCCGCCGAGCTTGTGCGAGGAAAGAACCAGGAAATCGGCCGAGCCGTCTGAAATGTCGAGCGGAATCCGGCCGGCAGCCTGCGCGGCGTCGAAGACGACGATGGCGCCGACCTCGCGCGCGACCTTGCCGATCTCCGCAATCGGCTGGATTACGCCGGTCTCGTTGTTGGCGACATGCATTGCGACCAGAGCCAGCCCCTCGCTCTTGTCGTGCCGGGCAAGTGCATCGCGGAGCGCCGGGATATCCACGACGCCGTTTTCATCCACGCCGATGGCCATCAGCTTGTCGGCGGGGAACTGACCGCCGCAGAGCACGCAGGGATGGTCGGTCGCAAGCACATAGACCCGCGACACGGCGAGCGGTGAACGGCCCATGCGATAGCGGGGCGTAAGCAACGTAGCGGCCGCCTCCGTCGCGCCCGAAGTGAAGACGACGTTCTCGGCCTTGGCGCCCACCAGGGCGGCAACATCATCGCGTGCCTCGTCGATCAAATGGCGGGCGGCCCGGCCCTCCGCATGGACCGAGGAAGCATTGGCGGCGAGATCGAGCGCGGCAAGCATCGCCCCGCGCGCCTGATCCGAGATCGGCGCGCTGGCATTCCAGTCGAGATAGGCGCGAGACTTCGCCATCAGTCGCTCAATATAGCTCCAACATGCCGCCTTTGCTCAACAGGCAGCGTTATTTCCTTGAAATCGCAAAGCAAGGCATCCTATTTACCCGCTCTGTCGATGCGGCGGTCTCTCTCTTGCAGGACCGCCAGATTTTGAATGGTTCTAAACTAGGTTCTATGAGGGCAGCTTCGGGGCGTCAAGGCGCTTTGAGCCGCACCTGGATCAGTTCGCCAGTCCGGTTGCGGAATCCGGCGGCGACAAGTGGAGTACAGCATGCCCGAGGTCATCTTTGCCGGCCCCGCCGGACGTCTGGAAGGTCGATATCAGCCGTCCAAGGAGAAGAACGCACCGATCGCGATCGTCCTTCATCCGCACCCGCAATTCGGCGGGACGATGAACAACAAGATCGTCTACGACCTCTTCTATATGTTCCAGAAGCGGAATTTCACGACACTCCGCTTCAATTTCCGCTCGATCGGCCGCAGCCAGGGCGAGTTCGACCACGGCACGGGCGAGCTTTCCGACGCGGCGGCGGCACTCGATTGGGTCCAGTCGCTGCATCCCGATTCGAAAAGCTGCTGGGTCGCCGGTTATTCCTTCGGCGCGTGGATCGGCATGCAGCTTCTGATGCGGCGCCCGGAGATCGAGGGCTTCATCTCGGTCGCGCCGCAGCCGAATACCTATGACTTCTCCTTCCTCGCGCCATGCCCCTCTTCCGGCCTCATCATCCATGGCGACGCCGACAAGGTGGCGCCGACGAAGGATGTCCAGGGTCTCGTGGACAAGTTGCACGCGCAAAAGGGCATCACGATCACCCAGAAGACGCTGCCCGGGGCGAATCACTTCTTCACGAACCACACGGAACTGCTGATCGAGGAGTGCAGCGATTACCTCGACCGGCGTCTTGCCGGGGAGCTTGCGGAACCGAGGCCCAAGCGTATCCGCTGAGGCCGGGCTATCGTAGCGGTGTGTCGGAGCCCGAGCCATGTACCAGCTGCGGAGGCGAGAAAAAACGTGACGCACGCGCTGATGCGCGCGCATCCGCTCGGCCTCCTGGCCTCGAATGGGGCGGATGGCCAGACGGCCAACCCGATCCCATTCCTGCTCGACGCCAATCACGGCGCCTATGGCAGGCTGAGAGGCCATCTCTCGGAGCCGAATGAAAGGGGGACCAGAATCGCCCCGCCGCCGACCGCGAAGGCGTGGTCCGGGGGTTGGGCAAAGAGAGAGAGACGATGCGGCATCGCTTGAGATGGCCGAGATCGTCCGCGAATACAGCGAGCACACCAACCGCTAGGGACAGCCTGCCCGACGCATAGCAATAGCAATCGTCGTGCATCGTTCGATAAACCTTTAATCGCAAAATTTGTCTTTGCTTGAACCTCGAGTTGTATGCCGCCCATTGTGACGGATGCGCTCAACGGAGTATCGGCGGATGAATTCGAAACAACTTTCGGCGGGGCTCTTCGCCGCCTGTGCATGCTTCGGGTCCCCGGCTCAGGGGGCGTCGGAAAAACAGGCCTACGTCGAAACCTTCGATGGCAATGCGCCGGCGACGATGCTCAACGGGACAATTGAGGTCGGCCCTTCCAAGAACTGGGCAACCGACATTGCCAACGGAAGGCTGGTATTCACCAATCCCAAAGGCGCCGATGCCGTCCGATATGTCAGCGTGCCCTGGATCATGTTTCCGAACGAACTTGTCCCCGACCGGACAGACGACATGAACATTTCCGCTGTTGTGACAGCGGAAGGTCAGGATCGATCCGGCGTGGGCGTCATGGCCGGGGACGCTCGGCGCAACGGCGATTACCTGATTTTCAGCGTCGGGGAAAACAACCTCTACCGCGTGCTTCAGAAGGTCGGCGGTAAGGTGACGATCCTCGTGGTCGGAAGCAATCCTGCGATCAAGTCCCGTCAGCCAAATCTCCTGGAACTGCAACGGGTGAAGGACCGGTTCTCGTTCAAGGTAAATGGCCAGACGGTCGTGGAAGTGCCCTATCAGAAACTCGAATCCGCACCCGTCGGCATCGCCGCATTCGGGATCGGCCGCTTCGAATTCGACGAGGTGAAAATCTCGCGCGAAGACGAACCAAAGACCGATGAAGCCAGGAAGGAATCCGGCCAGCCCAGCCGGCCGTGATGTGCTTCAAGCCCCGGCCAGCACACCCCCGGTCGCGGGCTCCCGGCACCCTGTCGTCGTCGGCCATGTGAGCGGCTGGCCTCGTTGCGAGCGGATGGCGAGGAAGGCCCAGGCCTCGGCTTCCGTGAAATCGCCACGCAGTCCGGCATCCTCGGCCAGCGCCACTTCGGCATCGCCGGCTCCGGCCTTCATGTCGGACACGATGTGCGGATTCTTGCGGCCGCCGCCGCAAAGTATCCAGAGTTTTGGCCGCTCCGGGAGATGCTCCACCGATTTCAGGATCGCCTCGGCGGTTACGGCGGCAAGCGTGCGCGCGCCGTCGGCAAGCTCCAGGCCGGTGGCCGGATCGAGCGTGAAGTCGTTGCGGTCGAGCGATTTCGGGCCGGATTTGTCGAAGAAGGCATTTTCCAGATAGCGCCGGACGACGGTGCCGACGACATGCCCCTCGCGCGCAATCGCGCCATCCGCGTCGTACGGAACACCGCCACGCGCCGCCACCCACTGGTCGATCAGCGTGTTGCCCGGTCCGGTGTCGAAAGCGACAGGATCGCCCGCCGCCGGCACGAAGGTAATGTTCGAGATACCGCCGATATTGACGAAAACCACGGGGTAACGACCGGCCAGTGCCGGCAGCAGCGAACGCGCGAGCGCCGCGTGATAGGCAGGAACGAGCGGCGCGCCCTGCCCGCCGAGTTTCATGTCGTTGGCGCGCATGTCGTAGATGACTGGGAGCCCGGTATGGCTGGCCAGCATCGACCCGTCGCCGAGTTGCACGGTCAGCCCGATCTGCGGGCGGTGCAGAACCGTCTGCCCGTGGAAGCCGACAAGCTCTGCCTTTTTCCATTCACCGGGCACTGAAGCAAGGAAAGCCGTGACCGCCTCGGCGTGGTGTTCCGTGATCTCCGCCTCGATTTCGGCGAGGTTGCCCGGCCGTTCCTCCCGCCGACGGATCGATTTGGCGATCTCAAGCGCGCCTTCGAGTTTTCGGCGAAACGGCGCGGCATATGGAACGAAGAGTCCCGGCCCTGTTTCCGCGATCGTCTCGCCATCGGAGCGCAGCGCAGCCACGTCGATCCCATCCATCGACGTGCCGCTCATGAGGCCGATTGCCGTTATTGCCTCCATCGCACCGCGATCCTTGTGATTCGAGGTTCCCGGATGCTAAAGCCGCCGCACTTCGTTCGCCATCCTTTGCATCCCGTTACCGGGCGCCTCGAGACACACCGATGACAAAGTTCAAATCCGATTTTCTCCGCACCCTTTCCGAGCGGGGCTTCATCCATCAGATCTCGGACGAGGCGGCGCTCGACCGGCTTTTCGCGACGGAGACGGTGACGGCCTATATCGGCTTCGACGCGACGGCGAAGTGCCTGCATGCCGGCTCGCTCATCCAGATCATGATGCTGCACTGGATGCAGCAGACCGGACACCGGCCGATCGCGCTGATGGGCGGCGGGACGTCGATGATCGGCGATCCGTCCTTCAAGGACGAAGCACGTAAGCTGCTGACGCCGGAGGATATCGAGCGGAACCTTGTCGGCATCCGGAAGAACTTCGCGCCGTACCTTCATTTCGGGGAAGGCCCGCGCGATGCGTTGATGGTCAACAATGCCGACTGGCTGATGGGCATCAACTATGTCGAGTTCCTGCGCGATGTCGGACGGCATTTTTCGGTCAACCGGATGCTTTCCTTCGAGTCGGTGAAGCTCCGGCTCGACCGGGAGCAGTCGCTTTCCTTCCTCGAATTCAATTACATGATCCTGCAGGCTTACGATTTCGTCGAGCTTTACCGGCGCCACGGATGCCGTCTTCAGATGGGCGGCTCCGACCAATGGGGCAACATCGTCAACGGCATCGATCTCGGCCACCGCATCGAGGACGTGCAGCTTTTCGCGCTGACCTCGCCGCTGCTCACTTCCGCCTCGGGTGCGAAGATGGGTAAGACCGCCGCGGGCGCGGTGTGGCTCGATGCGGACATGCTCTCCGTCTACGATTTCTGGCAGTACTGGCGAAACACCGAGGATGCCGACGTCACCCGCTTCCTCAAACTCTACACGACACTGCCGCTCGGCGAGATCGAACGGCTAGGCCGGCTTGCGGGTGCCGAGATCAACGACGCCAAGAAGGTGCTGGCGACCGAGATCACCGCCATGCTCCATGGCCGCGAGGCCGCCGAGAAGGCAGAGGCGACGGCGCGCACCACCTTCGAGGAAGGCGGGCTGTCGCAAAGCCTGCCCACCTTCGAGGTGCCCGCGGCGGCGTTGAAGCACGGCATCGGCATCCTGTCGCTTTTCGTGACGGCCGGCCTTGCGACGTCGAACAGCGAGGCAAGGCGCCATATCCAGGGCGGCGCGGTCCGGCTGAACGACCAGCCGGTAAGCGACGATCGCCGGAGCGTCACCGAGGCGGACTTGACCCCGGAGGGTGTCGTCAAGCTGTCGCTCGGAAAGAAGAAACACGTTCTGGTCCGGCCGGTCTGAAAGGCCTCGAAGAGCATTCACCGGAACTCGAAGATCGAGCGGAAGATGCCGGGCGCGATCGCCGAGATCGGGTTCACCTGCAATGACGGCGACTTGGCGTCGCCCGACAGCCGATAGGTGATGCCGATCAGCCCGCGGTCGCGACCATTGCCCAATATCCTTCCGAAGATGGGGATCTCGCCGAAGATGCGGTTGAGGCCGTAGGCCGGCATGAACGTGCCGGTCATGTCCATGTTGCCACTCTTGTCGTAGAGCGTGCCCTGGAAGGTGGAGCCGATTTCGGGGCCGCGCACGACGCCTTTCGATAACATGAGATAGCCATCGCCCTTTTCGATCCGGGCATAGCCGCGCTCGAAGCGAACACGCGAGACGTCGATATCCTGCTGGAGTTCGCCGCGCAGCGAGCGGCCTTTAGCGCTCCCCACCGGCGTGGAACCGACGATCGATTTCAGCCGCGGCTCGTCCACGATCAGGAAATTCGTGGCGTCGATCCGGCCGCTCAACGGACCGCCGCCGGTTCCGGAAAGATCCAGCCTGATCACCCCGCCCTGCATATGATCGTAAAGGTTGAGGAAGCGCAGGATGGCTCCGGCATCGGTGGAATGCATCGCAACCGTCCGGCTGTTACCGTCGTCGCTGTTGGCGATACTGACATTTGCGCCCGACCCGGTCGCGGCGTTTATGGAAAGGTTGCCGACCCGCGAACCCGCGCCGGCAAACGAGATGCCGACATCGTGCAACGTCTCGCCGTTGAAGCCGGAAACGCCATCCAGCCTCGCGTCCACCTTGACCTTGACGGGCGTGCCGGAGGGCGTCCTCGCCGCAGCGCTGTCGGGGTCGGAAAGCACATTTTTTATGATCGAGCGCGCGTCGAGCTTATCGCCCCTGACGGTGACCTGATAACCGGCGGACGAGCGGTCGATCGCGACGGAGAAATCGTCGCCAGTGTTCAACTTCGCCGATGTGAAGTGCGCCTCGCTCAGCGTATCACCGTTCAGATGGATGTTTCCGCTGGCGCCGAAGGATTTCCCGGTAAGGCGGAAATCGGAAAGCGTCACCGCCTTGCCGTCCGTATCGAGTTCGAACGAAACCGAAGCGGGGATACCCGAACCTTTGCTCCAGCCGACCCAAGGCAATGTCAGCTTTGCGGCGGTAAGGTCGGCCTTGACCGGCTGGCCGCCATCATCCTCCGGCGTGTCGAGCACGACTGAAACCGGTCCGGAAAGCATATCGTTCAACCCCGGGAGGAGCGCGTCTCGCGCCTTGTCATTCAGTTCGAGCGTAATCTTCCGCGCCTTCGGCGGCCCGCCATCGGCGAGCGGCCGGGTCATCTCTATTTCCGCCGGAATGCCGTTCAGCCTGGCCTTTGCATGGATCACCGCCCGATCGGGTTCAACGACGATGGAGCCGTCGGCGCCGCTGACAGTCTGGCCGTCGACCGGCTCCGCGACCGCAAGGTCGGTATAGTCGAGCGCCACCTTGAAGGCGAGGCTGTCGGCCGGGACGTCCTTCGACAGGGGTATCTCCGCCGTCACATGGCCGGAGACCTCGCCGGAAAAGTCATCGGGTTTCATGCCGAGCCGCCGCGTCGCGTTGATAGGGTTGTAGGACGCCAGTTCGGTCACGGCGTCAGCCTTGCCTTCCACGTCGATATCGAGCGCGCCGATCACCGGATCGAGATGCACGTTGCGCAGCGTGAAGGTGCCGTTGCTGGCCGACACCGTGCGGCCGCTCGGCATGTAGACCGTTCCCGAGGAAAGCGAGATATCGACCGAATTCCCCCTGAAATCGACGATGCCGTTGCCGTCGCGCACGGGCGGGATGTCGCCGGTGATGTCGAAGCGGGTTTCCCGCACATCGAAATGGCCCGAAATCTCCTCTTCCGAGAGCGGGATGCCGTTGCCCAGCCGGCCGGGCACGACGTGGAACTGAAGGTTGCTGCCCTTCACCTCGCCGGCGAAAACATTGTTCATCACCCATCTGCGCGCGGCCGGCGCCGCCAGCCAGGGCCATAGCTGCTTGACGTGCTGGACCGGCATGGACGGAACGGTGATCGCCAGGAAGATGCCGGGCGCCTCGCCCTCGACGAAGGTCATCGAGCCGGTTCCGAGCAACTCGCCCGGCCCGGTCCTGACGCCGATCTGGCTCGCGATCAACTGCCTCGCCTTTACGTCATAGCGCCCGGCGATGCGCGCATAGAAGGGCAGAGGCGGTTCCGGCGAATCCTCGGGGGCCGAAACGGAACCATCGCTGATGAACTCATAGCGATAGGCCGGCGCGACAGCCTCGGGCCCTTCCTGCGGGAGCGGCCCGACCGCGCCGTGGAAATTGAATTCGGAGTGGCCCGAGGCGATGCGCAACCGGCTGAATTCGACCTTGTCCGAGCCTCCGACGAGCGAGGTATCGATATTGCCGCTGACAAGCGCCTTGCCATCCTCGCCGAAGTCCAACGAGGCATTGCTGAACGAGAGGGCCGAGGTCACCTTAGACGGCTGGTCGCCATCGGCTTCCATGCCCTTGATTGCAAGATCGAACGCCCCGACCGATTCGAGCGGAATCCCGTGTTCCGCCGCCGTCCGGCCGGCATCCGCGCCGATCGACTGCGGCCTTTCCGCCTTGACGTTGAGATCAAGCCCCGCGATCCGCCCACCGGCCGCCCGACTGGCGTTGCCTTCCACGGAAAAATCCATGCCGAGCGCATGCGCGCTGGCCGAAACGCCGAGAGCGCCCGACAAAAGGCGCGAGATGCTCGCTTCCTCGATATGGACGCCTTTCGGCATCGGTCCATCGGGTGTCAGGAAATCGACGTTGTGAAACCGGATCTCGTGCATCGACCCGGTCCCGACGGCATCGAAGGCACGGTGGAATTCGCCGAAAAGCGCCTTTAGTACAAGGTCCGGCTCGATCAGCCCGCGCGCATCGCGAAGACCCTCGGTCCAATCGCCACCGCCCAGATCGGGCATCATGCGCGGCCGGATATGGGCATCCGTGATCGTCACGCTGTCGAGCCTGATATGGCCGGTGAGCAGCGGCAGGATATGAAAGCCGAAACGAACCTGCCCGGCGTCGATGACCGGCTTGCCCACGTCATGGGCGCTCAGGCGCACGTCGGAAACGTTGAGCGCGATCAGGCGGGAACTGTCGAACGCGATGCTGGTCTTTCCGATCGCGGCATCCACGTCGACGCCGACGAGCGAGGTGAGAGCGTTCTCGGCCGCACGCCGAAGCTTTTCATTGCCGAACTGCGAGGCGCCGAAGAGATTGACCGAAACGAAAAACAGCACGGCAAGAACCGCGACGATGCCAAGGCCGATTGCCAGCCGCCCGCAAAGGCGGCGGAGCCGAAGCCTTCGCCTCAGCCAGGCAAAGCGGCTTCCGTGCCGAGGCAATGCCGGCGCGCCGTTCGAAATCAGCGCGCCCAATCTGGAGGTCTCGCCGCGCCCGAAGCGTATCTTTTCGTGTTTCGGTACTTTCGAATGCACCCGCTTTCCCGCCGGAAAGGCCCTGAATGGACGAATCTCGTTCCAGTATTATATGGATCGCCTGCAAACGGTTCGAAAAATCGCCGGCATCGGGCAAAACGATGGTCGGCTTCACAGCTTTTCGAACCGTCCGCCACTCGCAGTAACATTCAAGAAGGGCATTGATATGGCTGAAATCGCTGTCGGCGACCTCGCGCCGGCGTTCGAATTGCCGCAGGACGGCGGCGGTACGCTCAACCTTTCTTCCTACAGGGGCAAGCCGGTCGTCCTCTATTTCTATCCGAAGGACGATACCAGCGGCTGCACCGCAGAGGCGATCGCGTTCTCGGGCCTGAAGCCGCAATTCGAGAAGGCGGGCGCGGTCGTGATCGGCATGTCGCCCGACAGCGTCAAGAGCCATGACAAGTTCAAATCGAAGCACGGACTTTCGGTGGAACTCGCCTCGGACGAAGACAAGAAGGTCCTGGAAGCCTATGGCGTCTGGACCGAAAAGAGCATGTACGGGCGCAAATATATGGGCGTCGAGCGCACCACCTTCCTGATCGGCGCAGACGGCAAGGTCGTTCGCGTCTGGCGCAAGGTAAAGGTGCCCGGCCACGCCGAAGAGGTGCTGGACGCCGTCAAGGCGCTTTGAACCCTTCGGCGCGGCGGTCCTGCCCGACGCGCTAATCGTTTATCTCCGGCTCGATGAGCCTGGCGAGATTGCGCAGCGATTCTTGCCAGCCGAGGTAACATGCCTCGAGCGGGATCACGTCCGGCACCCCGGCCTGCTCGATATTCACCTCGGTGCCGCACGACACCTTCTTTAGCGCGACCGTCACCTGCATCTGGCCGGGAAGGTTGGGATCGTCGAACTTGTCCGTGTAGCGCAGGCGTTCGTTCGGAACGAGTTCGACATATTCGCCGCCGAAGGAATGGCCGTTCCCGGTGGTGAAGTTGCGGAACGACATTCTGAAAGAGCCGCCGACCTTGGGCTCGAAGTGATGGACCGTGCAGGTGAAGCCATTGGGCGGAAGCCACTTGGCAAGCGCATCCGCCTCGATGAACGCGCGATAGACCTTCTCGGGGTTGGTAGCGAGGACACGGTGCAGGCGTACGGTGTTCGGCATGATCATTTATCCTTCTGCAATGGTTGGGCACCCCGAGGACGGACGAGGATAGGTCAACCCGACAAAGCGTCGATGAATTTGCCGAAGAAAATCCGTTGCCTCGGTCTTTGTCATCTACAGGGGAGCGACGCAGTGGCACGGCATCGCCCCGCGCGACGGCCTGCGTCACCCCCATCCTCCAGCACGATTCCCATTGCAAAAACCGCACGGCGTCGTTCTAATTCATGGCCGCTGCGAACAGCGGCAAGGCGTAGGCTCGCATGTTTTATGGGAGGCAGCGCATGGATATCCATACGGAAAACGAGCAGCTCGTCGAGACGCTTTTCCGCAACGGCACGTTGACCGTCGCCGGTATCGTTCTTTCCTTTTCACTCGGCTTCCTTGCCCAATGGGGCGCCAACCCCCTGCCCTGGCGCCTCTGGGATGCACCGCCGGTGCTTGCGCTCGCCGCCGGCATCGTCATCCAGTTCCGCGCCTTATGGATACTCCTGAAGATCGAATCCCTGAAGCGGCACATATTCGAGAAGGCGAACCGGCTATTCTTCGTCGGCGCGGTGACGACAGGAGCCGGCGTCTTCCTCGCCATCTTCATAGACCTGGCGGAGCTCGTTATCCACGGTCCTCCGGCATAGGCGCCACTTGCCGGCATTGCGAAGCCGCGCGATAAGCGCGGCATGGCTTCGCTCACCGCTATCGGCTTCGACGCCGACGACACACTCTGGCAGAATGAGCGATTCTTCCGGCTGACGGAGGAGCGTTTCGCCGATCTGCTGAAGGACCATGCCGACCACGACCACTTGACCGCACGGCTTCTGGAGGCGGAGAAGCGGAACCTTGCCCATTACGGCTTCGGCATAAAGGGTTTCACACTTTCCATGATCGAAACGGCGGTGGAGGTCACCGACGGCAAGGTGCCGGCGAAGGTGATCGCCGATATCATCGAGGCCGGGCGGGCGATGCTGGTGCATCCGGTCGAAACGCTGCCGGAGGCGCGCGCCACGCTGGAGCGGCTCGCCGGCGACTATCGGCTGATCCTGATCACCAAGGGCGATCTGTTCGACCAGGAGCGCAAGCTTGCCGCCTCGGGCCTCGGCGTCCTGTTCGACGCAGTCGAGATCGTCAGCGACAAGAGCCCGGCCACATACGAGGCGATCTTCGCGCGCCATGCCGATGGCGCGGGCAGAAGCATGATGGTCGGCAATTCGCTGAAATCCGACGTCGTGCCGGCGATTCGGGCGGGCGCCTGGGGTGTCTATGTCCCACACGAACTGACATGGGTGCTGGAGCATGTGCCCGAACCGGCCGACGAGCCGCGTTTCCGGCGCATCGACGCACTCGGCCAACTGGCCGGACTGATCGAAGAGATCGGCGCCGGCGCAGCTACATCGCCTTCGGCACGTAGCGCCAGGTGAGCAAGCAGCAGACCGATACGAAGACGCCGAGCGCCGCGAACACGCCGCCCAGCCCGGTGAAGGCGAGCACGACCGAATAGACAAGCGGCGGCGTCAGGTCCGACAGGTCGATATAGGTTCGATAGACCGCCGTCATCTGCGGGCGCTCGCGCATGCGCACCGCGCGCATATAGACGGTGGAGCCCAGCGCATCGACGGCGATGACGAACAGGGCGCAGCAAAGCAGGAACGCGCCGGCCCAAAGCGGGTGCGCCTCGCCGGCGGCTGCCGCCGCGAAGAGAAAAAGCGCTAACATCATGAAGGCGAAGGCAATGGTCCGGCGCGCCCCATAACGCCTGCCGGCGCGGCCCCAGAAAAGAGCGAAGAAGAGCAGGAGATTGCCGGCCGAAACGAAGAGGCCGCCGACCAGCTTGCCCTCGCCCGTCGCCACCATAAGGATCGGGACATAGACGAAGAAGGTCGACCAGAAGCAGGATCGGCCGAAGGCGATGACCCAGGCGAGCCTGAGCCTCGGCTGACTGACAAAGCGACCTATATTCTTGAGCGGATTCTGCGGCTGCGTCTTGCCCGGACGGATGAGTTCGTTGTCGCCGAGGCGGAAATGCCAGAAAAGCGCAAGCAGGATCGTGGCGAAGAGCGCCACCACGCCATGCGCGGCAAGTAGGCCGAAGCGTGTGTAGAGATAGACGCCGAGGAACGGACCACAGGTCCAGGCAAGCGTCGACCACGCCATGCGCAACGATTCGGACTGCATGAACTCCTGCTTGCGGATGTAGTCCATGATGTAGAGGTTGAGCGTGATGGAAAGCGCGCTGGCGCCCATGACGCGAAAAAGCATGCCGAGCATCTGGCCGGGCAGCGACTGCGTAACCAGAAACGCCGAACCGATGATGAGCCCCGAGGCGCCTGCCGTATAGACCCAGCGCCGTGCGTAGCGCTCGATCAGGAGCGGCATGGAGAGCGTCACCGAAAGGCCGAGCAGCGCCACCAGCGTATAGAGAAGCGAGACTTCCTGCTCGTTGTGCAGGAGGTCGTAGGCCTGGATCGGGATGACGCTGGAGATGGAAGCCCGCGCGAAGGATTCGACCGCATAGAGCGCCGCGAAGGTACGGGCTCCCCGCTGCGGCACGGCCGGAAGCCAGATCGGGTGCTGTACCTGCGTCGCCATGAGAATCCGGGGAGTGACCGCCCCGGAAGCTGTGCACTCCTTCAACGATTCGGATAGCAGGAAACCGACGCGTAGAAGCGGGAAAGCGAAGCGGCGGCAGCGTCAATCCCACTTCGGCGAAAAGCGGAAATCGCAGAGCCGGCTGCCGGGCCGCGCGAAGGCGGAAATCGCCTTCATCTCATCGCCCGAAAGGGCGAAATTGAAGATGTCGAGATTTTCCTTCAGCCGCGCCTTTTTCGTCGTGCGCGGGATCGCAACGACGCCTTCCTGCTGGACATGCCAGCGCAGCACGATCTGCCCGACCGTCTTGCCGTGCGCCTTGGCGGCATCGACGACCGGCCTTTCGGAAAGAAGATCGCCACCCCGGTGGAGGGGGCAATAGGATACCATCGCCATGCCAGCCGTACGGCAGGCGGCATGCACCTTCGACTGGTCGAGATAGGGATGGTATTCGACCTGATCGACGGCGAGCGGCGCGTCGGAAAGGCGGATCGCTTCGGCCAAAAGCGCGGTCGGGAAGTTCGAGACGCCGATATGGCGCGCAAGCCCCTTCGCGCGGGCCTCGTTCAGTGCACCCACCGTATCGGCAAGCGGCACGTTCGGGTTCGGCCAGTGGATGAGAAGCAGGTCGACATGGTCAACGCCGAGTCGCTTCAGGCTGGCTTCGGTCGAGCGGCGGAAATCCCGCGGCGCGAGATCGGTGTGCCAGATCTTGGTGGTGAGAAAGATATCATCACGCGGAACGCCGGAGACGCGGATGCCCGCGCCGACCGCGTCTTCATTGTCGTATGAAGTAGCCGTGTCGACATGGCGGTAACCGGAATTCAGGGCCTCGGCGACCAGATCCGTGCATTCCGCGCCCTTCAGGGTCCAGGTGCCGAGACCGAGCGCCGGAATGTGGGCGCCATTGGCGGCAATGCTGTGCATGTGATTCTCTCCCGAAAGTCGATGGCTGGCGCTTGCGTGACAGGCTAAAGGCCTACAAACAACGCATGTACCCGGAAGCCGCCTGATGCAAGAGCCTCTCCCCGCCCGGCCGTCTCGCCGTATCGAAGCGATCGACATCGCGCGCGCGCTCGCCCTCATTGCGATGGCGATCTACCATTTCACGTGGGACCTCGAGCATTTCGGCTATGTGACGACGGGCCTGACCGAGAATGGCGACTGGCGGCTGTTTGCCCGCTCGATCGCGTCGAGCTTCCTGTTCCTGGTCGGCGTCAGTCTCGTCCTGGCCAATCGCAAGGGCATCCGCTGGCCCGCCTTCTGGAAGCGCTTCGCCATGATCGCGGTGGCCGCGGCGGCGATCACGCTCGTGACGTGGTACGCCACGCCCGACGCCTTCATCTTCTTCGGCATCCTGCACCAGATCGCGCTCGCAAGCCTTCTCGGGCTCCTCTTCCTGCGCGTGCCGGCCGTCCTCTCGTTGGTGATCGCGGCGGCAATCATCGCCGCGCCCTTTTATCTGCGCTCGCCATTCTTCGATCACCCGGCGCTGTGGTGGGTCGGCCTTTCGTCCTTCGATCCGCATTCCAACGACTACGTGCCGGTCTTCCCGTGGTTCGCGCCGGTGCTCATCGGTATTGCGTGCGCGAAGCTTGCGCAGGCCTACGGCATCTTCGACGCACTGGCCGGGTGGGCGCCGGGCAACTGGTCCCGGCCTTTCACCTTCGCCGGGCGGCACAGTCTCGCCGTCTATCTTCTGCATCAGCCGATCCTGTTCGGCTCGGTCTGGCTCTATTCGCAAATCCTGCCGGCGCCGGCGATCCCGCCAGAGGCACGGTTTACTGCCGCCTGCGAGGAGCAGTGCGCCGACAACCGCGACAAGGCGTTCTGCACGCGCTATTGTGGCTGCATGCTGGATCGCCTGGAGGCGGGAGGCCAACTCGGCGCCCTGTTCTCCGGGAGGGAGGACGAGGCTATGCGCGACAAGCTGCAATCACTGGCGCTGCAATGTTCGGAGCAGACGGACGAGGATCTGTTCCGGCAAGGCGAGAACGGCAAGCCATGAGCCTAGTCGAGAGGGGTCCGATCCATTTCCCATGGCCGCCGGTCCTCTACGTGGCGGCGATACTGGCGAGCGTTGCGCTTTCCTGGGGTGTTCCGCTGCCCTGGATCGGCGATCCCCTTGCCGGCATGCTCTTCGTCGCCGGTATCCTGCTCGCGGTCGTGGCGGTGGCGATGGTGATGATGTCGATCCACACGATGCACAAGGCGAAGACCTCGGTCCGGCTCGACCGGCCGGCGGCGCATCTCGTCCAGAACGGACCCTATTCGATCTCGCGCAACCCGATCTATCTCGGCAATACGCTTTTCATGGTCGGGATCGGCCTCGCGGCCAGCATGCCCTGGTTCATCATCCTCGCCGTCGTCGCGGCGTTCCTGACGCAGAAACTCGCCATCGAGCACGAGGAACGGCATCTCGAGCAGCGCTTCGGCAAGAAATATCGCGACTATTGCAAGCGGGTGCGCCGCTGGCTCTGACGCTCGACCCGCCGCACCGGCCCGCCGTCAGTCCCAAAAAACGCCGATTATCGCGATAATCGTGCCTGCCCATGTCGGCACGATCTCCCGCCATTCGTCATGGAAAGGAAGGAAGTCCCATGCTCTATGCCGTGCTCTGCTACAATGACGAAAACGCCGTCGGCGCATGGACGAAGGAGGAAGACGACGCCTGCATGGCGCGTCTTGCCGTCGTTCAGGACGGGATCGCCGCGAAGAACCGGCTCGGGCCGGTGGCGCGGCTCTTGCCGACGACGTCAGCCACGACGCTGCGCAAGGGACGCGAGGAACCGCTCGTCATCGACGGGCCATTCGCGGAAACCAAGGAACAGCTTCTCGGCTTCTACATGGTGGATTGCGACACGCTCGATGAGGCACTCGATTTCGCCCGCGACCTTGCCAAAGCCAATTTGAGCCCCGGCAGCTACGAGATCCGCCCCGTTCGAACCTATCGCCCAAGCCGCATAAAGGTCGTGGAATCATAAATGGCCGACATACGCTGGATAGACGCCGCACTCTCCGCCGCCCGGCCGCAGGCCGTTGCAGCGCTTCTGCGCTATTTCCGTGACCTCGACACGGCGGAGGAGGCGTTTCAGGAAGCTTGCCTGCGCGCGCTGAAGAACTGGCCGAAGAACGGCCCGCCGCGCGATCCGACCGCATGGCTGATCTTCGTCGGCCGCAACAGCGGTATCGACCAGGTACGGCGGCTGAGCAAGCAGACGGAACTACCTGACGAAGAAAAGCTTTCCGATCTGGGCGACCGGGAAAGCGACCTCGCCGAACGGCTCGATAATGCCGACTATCGCGACGACGTTCTGAGACTGCTTTTCATTTGCTGCCACCCCGAGCTTCCAGCGACGCAGCAGATCGCGCTCGCGTTGCGCATCGTCTCCGGCCTGTCGGTGAGACAGATCGCCCGTGCCTTCCTTGTCGGCGAGAGCGCGATGGAACAGCGCATCACCCGCGCCAAGGCGCGCATCGCCAGGGCCGACATACCGTTCGAGGCGCCTGGGGCGCCTGAGCGCGCCGAGCGCGTCTCTATGGTCGCGGCGATGATCTACCTCGTCTTCAACGAAGGCTATTCGGCCAGCGGCGAAACGACGGGCATGCGCGCCCCGCTCTCGGAAGAGGCAATCAGGCTGGCCCGCCTTTTGTTGCGCCTTTTCCCGACGGATCCCGAGATCATGGGGCTGACGGCGCTTCTCCTGTTGCAACATGCCCGCGCCGCCGCGCGCTTCGATGCACAAGGCCAGGTCGTGCTTCTCGAAGACCAGGACCGATCGCTATGGAACCGGCCGATGATCGCCGAAGGGCTGGCGCTGATCGACAAGGCGGTGCGGCACCGGCAGCCCGGTCCCTACCAGATCCAGGCGGCGGTCGCTGCCCTTCACGCGCGCGCCGCGACGGCCGAGGACACGGACTGGGCGGAGATCGACCAACTCTACGCGGCGCTGGAGAAGATGCGGCCCTCGCCCGTGGTGACGCTCAACCGCGCCGTCGCGATCTCGAAACTGCATGGTCCCGCAACTGCGCTCGCCATGATCGAGCCGCTTGCGGAGAAGCTCGACGGCTATTTCTATTTCCACGGCGTGCGCGGTGCCCTCCTCATGCAGGACGGACACGGGCGCGAGGCCTGCGAGGCCTTCGGCAAGGCCATCTCGCTCGCCAACACACCCGCCGAGGCCGCCCATATCCGCCTCCAGCTCGACCGGCTGCAGAAGGATGGCGCGGCGATGAACCCGACGAAAGCGGCGTCCTGAAACGAGCCGCGACCTTCAGGCTTGGCATTACCGGATCGGCCCAAGCGGTTGAACGCATCCTGCGTTTTATAGCTACAAGACGATATTGAAGGCCACATCGTCCCTGCCCGGTGGAGCGTCGATGGTGAATTCAAGCTGCCACCAGCCAGACCTTGTGAATCTGACGCCCTCTATCCGGTACCTTCCGTCGCCGAGAGCAGCCGTTACCTGCGGCTCGGCCGGCAGGCCGCGATCATGGTCGGGCATGTCACCGGCGATCTCGATCCTCAAGACGTCCACCGGTTTTCCATCCGCCATCTTCACGGTCAGTATGAAGGATTGCAGCACCCCTTTTTGGATCGGTGCCTGTTCCGGCGTCAATGAAACGGAATAGAGGCCAGTCGTGCTTTTCTTCGACAGTGAAAGGTCGAGATCGTTCGGAGCAGTCACGAAGGCGAGCATCGCCAATTGCCAGCCGGCGATTGCGACGATCACCACCCCCGCGAGCACGATCAGCGCGCGTCTGCTCATCTCCGGCTCCCATCGCCGCACCCTGCAAATCTGGCAGCCACGGCATGGCCATGCGACGGTCGAAAGTGTAGAGCGAATCCGCCCAAAATGGGAATTCGTCGAATGGGAGGGTGCAGATGGGTCCAAGCGTCGCGTCGATCGGCGAATGCATGCTGGAGCTTTCCGGCAGCGGCGGCGATAACTGGCGCATGGGTTTTGCCGGAGACACGTTCAACACGCTCTGGACGATGCGGGCGCTGCTGCCGGACACGGCGGCGGCGGATTATGTCAGCGCTTTCGGCGACGATCCGTTTTCGGCGAACCAACGCGGCTTCATGGCCGAGCATGGCATCGGCACTGCCAGAAGCCCGGTCGTCGCCGGGGCACGGCCGGGCCTCTACGCGATCACGCTCTCGGGTGCGGAGCGATCCTTCACCTATTGGCGCTCGGACGCGGCGGCGCGACAACTGGCGAGCGATCCCGCCGCCCTTGGCGAAAGCCTTGCCGGCCGGACGCTCGCCTATTTCTCCGGCATTACGCTCGCCATCCTCGAGCCTGATGCACGCATCGTCCTGTTCGATGCGCTGAAGAAAGCCCGCGCGGCGGGCGCGCTGGTCGCTTTCGACCCCAATTACCGGGCGCGCCTCTGGGAATCCGAAGCCGCAGCGCGCGAAACCTTCTCCGAAGCGCTTGCACTGACCAACATTGCGTTGCCGACCTTTCCCGACGAACAGGCGCTTTACGGCGACGCTTCCATGGAAGCGACGGCGAAAAGGATAGAGGCCGCCGGAGTCGGCGAGATCGTTGTGAAGGACGGCGCGGAACCGGCGCTGCTCTTCGGCAAGGGCACCGGCAAGTTGCTGCCGGCGGTGCCGACCGAGGCGGTCGACACGACAGCGGCCGGCGATAGCTTCAATGGCTCATATCTCGCCGCCCGCCTGCTGGGTGACGAGCCCGAGGCCGCCGTGACGCGCGCGCACCGCGTCGCCTCCGCGGTGGTGCGGGTACGCGGTGCCCTGGCGCCGTTCGACGTGCTGCGCGCGGTGTTTGCCGGTTAACCCAACCGGAAGCGATACTGCGTGACCTGCTTCGATTCCTCGCCGGGCCTCAGAACCGCCTGCGGGAAATAGGGACGGTTCGGCGCGTCGGGCCACACCTGTCCTTCCAGGCAGAAGCCGGCATTGGCCTTGTAGATGCGGCGGCCGAGACCGGGAACATCGCGCGCCACCTTGTGGCCGGCGTAGAACTGAATGCCGGGCTCGGTGGTCCAGCATTCCATCTCGACGCCGGAACGTTCCGCCTGCGCCCATGCGGCCTGCCTGAGCGGACCGCGCTGCGACGTCAGACAGAAATTGTGATCGTAATCGACCGCATCGCCCGGACGACGGATCGGCCGCGCCTGCCTGAAATCGAAGGGCGTGTTTTCCACCGGCTGCACGACGCCGGTCGGGATCAGTTCGTCATCGACGGGCAGGTAAGCACCTGCGTTCAGCATCAGACGGTGGCCGAGGATATCGCCCGAGCCGCCATCATCGAGATTGAAATAGGAATGGTGGGAGAAATTGCAGAGCGTCGACTTGTCGGTCGTCGCTTCCAGATCGAGTTGGAGGATACCGCCGGCCTTTAGCCGGTAGGTCGCCGAAACCTCCAATGTTCCGGGAAAGCCCATCCAGCCGTCCGGATCCGTAAGGTGGAGCGTGACGAAATCGGCGCCATGTTCGCCCAGCCGCCACACCCGCTTGCCGGAACCGGCCGACCCGCCATGCAGCATATGCTTGCCGAGGAAATTGATGTCGGCCTGATAGCGCGCGCCGTCGATGGTGAAGCGTCCGCCACGGATGCGGTTCGCATAGCGGCCGACAACGGCGCCGAAATAGGGCGAATGGCCGAGATAGTCCTCCAGCCGCTCGAAGCCGAGCACGAGTGGCGCGTCGTGCCCTTCCAGGCGCAAATCCTGGAGGACCGCGCCATAGGTGAGGACGGCGGCCGAAAGGCCGCCGCCCCTGATGCGGATGCGATGGACCGCCGTGCCGTCGGCCGCGGCCCCGAAGACTTCTCCCCCCTCGCCCATTTCCGGTTCAGAGCCCCAGGCCGCCGATGCAGACGTACTTGGTGTCGAGGTAGTCATCGATGCCCTGATGCCCGCCCTCGCGACCGAGGCCCGATTCCTTCATGCCGCCGAAGGGCGCTTCAGGCGTCGTGATGACGCCCTCATTGACGCCGACGAGGCCGTATTTCAGCCCTTCCATTACCCGGAAGGCGCGGCCGAGATCGCCCGTATAGAAATAGCAGGCAAGGCCGTAGACCGTGTCGTTGGCAAGCGCGACCGCGTCTTCTTCCTTCTCGAAGCGATAGACCGGCGCGACCGGGCCGAAAATCTCTTCCTGCGTGAAGCGCATGTCGTTCGTGGCTCCGGCGATCACGGTCGGCTCGAAGAAGGTTCCGCCGAGCGCATGGCGCTTGCCGCCGGCGACGACCTTGCCACCCTTGGAAACGGCGTCGGAGACGAATTCCTCGACCTTCTCGACTGCCTTGTCGTCGATCAGCGGTCCCTGCTGCGTTCCTTCCTCGAGGCCCGAGCCGACCTTGAGCTTGTTGCTCGCCTCGGCAAGCTTCTCCACGAACTTGTCGTGAATGCCGGCCTGCACATAGAAACGGTTGGTGCAGACGCAGGTCTGCCCGGAATTGCGGTATTTGGCGGCGATAGCACCGGCCACCGCGCGGTCGAGATCGGCATCGTCGAAGACGAGGAAAGGCGCGTTGCCGCCGAGTTCCATCGATACTTTCTTGACGGTGGAGGCTGCCTTCTGCAGCAGGATCTTGCCGACCTCGGTCGAGCCGGTGAAGGTGACCTTGCGCACGATCGGGTTGGCGCAGATCTCGTCGCCGATCTCGCCGGCCGAACCGGTGACGATGTTCACCACGCCCTTCGGTATGCCGACTTCCTCGCAAAGCGCGCCCCAGGCAAGGCCGGAATAGGGCGTCTGCGAAGCAGGCTTGACGACCGCCGTACAGCCGGCGGCGAGCGCCGGACCGATCTTGCGGGCGAGCATCGAGGACGGAAAATTCCACGGGGTGATCGCGGCGATGACGCCGACGGGCTCACGGTTGACGAGAATGCGTCGATCCGCCCAGGGCGAAGGCACGATATCGCCATAGGTGCGTCGCCCTTCCTCAGCGAACCATCGCACGTAGGCTGCAGAGGAGCCGATTTCACCCTTCGATTCGGTCAGGGACTTGCCCTGCTCCATGGTGAGGAGTTCGGCCAGCGAATCCTGATTGTCCAGGAGTGCGTCGGCGAGCTTGTGGAGGAGCTTCGAGCGATCGAGCGCGGAAGTCCTGCGCCACGATTTGAAGGCTTCAGCCGCCGCCTCGATGGCGCGGCGTGTCTCCGCCTTGCCGCCCTTGGGCACCGTGCCCATCTTCAGCCCGGTCGCGGGATTGATGACGTCGATGGTCGCGCCGGAATCGGCCTGCACCCATTCGCCGCCGATGAGATTGGCCTGACGCATGTAATGGCTGGTCTTCTGAAGCATGAGAGCCTCCTTTCATGACGCCCGGGGTCGTGGAATTACCTAGGGCCTATCCTTCTGATTTCATCGACGAGCTTCGGGTCGACGGGGATGCCGTCCCGCAAGAAGCTCCGAGGCATATCGCGCCACCTGCCGTCGGGCAAGCGGGCACCTTCGGTTCCAGCGACAACCTGCGCCATTTCCGGGAAACGGGCAACCGCGTCCTGGCCGAAAGCCGAGGGCGCGACGGCGATCGGCAATCGTCCGGTGCCCGGCGGTCCCTGTCGTCGAAGAAGTTCGTCTGCTCATAGCTATAATTGGCGCCCGGCTCCGCGGTAAATAGGATCAATCCGTCTCCTCGGCCCGGTACGACCATGCCGCATCAGCCGAAGACCGCATGCGCCACGGTGAGCCAGAAGGCGGTCGTCACCACTGCCATTACGGTGGAGAGCGTCAACTGGCTGGATGCAAGGCCCTGGCTTGTTCGGAACTGGACCGCGATCAGGTAGGAATTGACCCCCGTCGGCATCGAGGCGGTCGTGACGGCAATCTTCGCCGCCAGAGGCGGCAGACCGAATAGCCAGGCGGCAGCCAGCACGATCGCCGGCATCAGCACCAGCTTCAGCGCCGAGAGCGTCGCGGAGGGCAACAGATTTCCGGAAATGCCGAATTTGCGAAGGCTGAGCCCCATGGCGAAAAGCGCAAGCGGCCCCGCCGTATCCGCTATCGCATCCACGAAACGTCCTGCCAGCGACGGCAGGCCCAGCCCCATAAGATGCCATACGAGACCTGCCAGGATGCCGACGATGATCGGATTGCCGAAGAGCTTGAATAGGAAGCCGATGGCAAGTTCCCGCCGGCGCACAGGTGCCTTCCTGCCCTCGCCGAATGTCTCGAAGAGAACGATCGAGGCTACCATCATCACAGCGAGATGGACGGAGATGATGAGCGACAGGATTTCCACACCGTCCCTGCCGTAAACGCCCAGTATGAAAGGGATGCCGAGCAGGACCGTGTTGGAGAAGGCAGCCGAAACGCCCCCGACGACGCCGGCAGCACCGTTGCGCCCGAAAATGCGGGTGACGGTCAGATGGCCGGCGATCCATGTCACCGCCGCGGCGAAGAAATAGACCGTCCACAGCGTCCAGGGCGCCGCGCCGTGGAAATCGGCATGCGCCATGGTGCGGAACAGAAGCACCGGCAGCGACACCTTGACCGCGAGCTCGGCCACGGCATCGCCGATTGCGGGCTTCAGATATCCGCAAATACCGGAAACATAACCGAGCGCGGCAAGCCCGAAGACGAACAGGACCGTTTCGACGAGGGGAGACATGGATGCCGCTGATAGGGGCACCCGGTCATATTGGCAATCCGGATAGCTTGCCTGCCGCCGCGCACGTGCTAACAGGAAAGAATTCGACGATCGGGAGAGGAAATCCATGAAGGACGTGCTGGCCGAACTGGAGCGCCGCCGCGAGATCGCCCGGATGGGCGGTGGCGAGGCGCGTATCGAGGCGCAGCACAAGCGCGGCAAGCTCACCGCGCGCGAGCGGATCGAGCTTTTCCTCGACGAAGGCTCTTTCGAGGAATTCGACATGTTCGTGGAGCACCGCTCCACCGATTTCGGCATGGAGAAGACCAGGATCGCCGGCGACGGTGTCGTCACTGGCTGGGGCACGGTGAACGGGCGTACCGTCTTCGTCTTCGCCAAGGATTTCACCGTCTTCGGCGGCTCGCTCTCCGAGGCGCATGCCGAGAAGGTCATCAAGGTGCAGGAGATGGCGCTAAAGAACCGCGCGCCGATCATCGGCTTCTACGATGCAGGCGGCGCGCGCATACAGGAGGGCGTGGCGGCGCTTGGCGGCTATGCCGAGATCTTCCAGCGCAACGTACTGGCGTCGGGCGTCATCCCGCAGATCTCCGTCATCATGGGGCCCTGTGCCGGCGGCGACGTCTATTCCCCCGCGATGACGGATTTCATCTTCATGGTGCGCGATACCTCCTACATGTTCGTCACCGGACCGGACGTGGTGAAGACCGTCACCAACGAGACGGTCACGGCGGAGGAACTCGGCGGGGCTTCCGTCCATACGACGAAATCCTCGATCGCCGACGGCGCCTACGACAACGACATCGAGGCGCTCCTGCAAATGCGGCGGCTGATCGATCTCCTGCCCGCGTCCAACACAAGCGAGGTGCCGGCGATCGACTGCACGCAATCTGCGACGGAGAACGACCATTCGCTCGACCTCCTCGTTCCCGACAATGCCAACAAGCCCTACGACATCAAGGAACTGGTGCTGAAGACCGTCGACGAGGGCGATTTCTTCGAAATCCAGGCTTCCTTCGCGAAGAACATCGTCACCGGCTTCGGCCGCATAGAGGGCCGCACAGTCGGCTTCGTCGCCAACCAGCCGATGGTGCTCGCGGGCGTGCTCGATAGCGATGCCTCGCGCAAGGCGGCGCGCTTCGTACGCTTCTGCGACTGTTTCTCGATCCCGATCGTCACCTTTGTCGATGTACCCGGCTTCCTGCCGGGTACGGCGCAGGAATATGGCGGCCTCATCAAGCACGGCGCCAAGCTGCTCTTCGCCTACGCCGAGGCGACCGTGCCGAAGATCACCGTCATTACCCGCAAGGCCTTCGGCGGCGCCTATGACGTGATGGCTTCCAAGCATCTCAGAGGCGACATCAACTATGCATGGCCGACGGCGCAGATCGCCGTCATGGGCGCCAAAGGCGCGGTCGAGATCATCTACCGCAAGGACATTGCCGACGCCGACAAGATCACCGCGCACACCAAAGCCTATGAAGACCGCTTCCTGTCGCCCTTCGTCGCGGCGGAGCGCGGCTATGTCGACGAAGTGATCATGCCGCATTCCACAAGGCGGCGCGTGGCAAGGGCGCTCAGGATGCTGCGCAACAAGGACCTCGCGAACCCCTGGAAGAAGCACGACAACATCCCGCTATAGCCGCTCGAGGAAACAGGATGAGCCTCGCTGTGAGCCGCAGCGAGGCTCGACACTCTCCTCCCCTTCTGCTATTCCCGCGCGCGCTGTTTATGGAAACGCAGGCCGGTCGGTAGTCCGGCGGCCCCGCTCGGTGGGGCTCGAAGCCCCGGCACCACATCGGGGTCCACAGCCAGGAAGATAAATCAGGCCATTCGCTCGCGCGGCTTTAGCCCGCATTGCCGCCGGTCGCGCGGACCTGGAATTTCGGATGGATCCATGGACAAGCCCGTTCGAGCCCAAAATGCCCCCGGCTTCCCTATGCCTTCAGGTTTCAGGGCGCCGCCGATTTCCGAGCGCGAGAAGAACGCGATCATCGGCGGCGTGCTGCTCTCCATGCTGCTGGCGGCGCTTGACCAGGCAATCGTCGCGCCTGCCCTGCCGACGATCGGCGGCGCGCTCGGCCACGCCGAATACCTGCCCTGGATCGTCACAGCCTATCTGTTGACGGCGACGACCATGGCGCCGCTCTACGGCAAGATTTCCGACATTTACGGCCGGCGGCCTACGATCTACGCCGCCATCCTGATCTTCCTCGCCGGCTCGGTGGTCAGCGCGCTTTCGGTCAACATGTTCATGCTCATCGTCGGCCGGGCGATACAGGGCGTCGGCGGCGGCGGCCTGTTCGCACTGACGCAGACGGTGATCGGCGATCTGGTGCCGCCGCGCGAGCGGGCGGCCTATGCGGCCTGGATTTCAGGCACATGGGCAGTGGCCAGCGTCGCGGGCCCGCTTCTGGGCGGCTATTTCGCGGGTCATCTCGACTGGTCACTGATCTTCTGGATCAACCTGCCGCTCGGCGCATTCGCCATGGTGATCCTCAACAATCCGCTGAAGAAGCTGAGCATCGCGGCCCGCCAGCACAAGGTCGACGCGCCCGGTGCCTTCCTGCTCGTCACCGCGACGGCGGTGCTTCTTCTCGCGCTCAACTGGGGCGGCAGCACCTATCCCTGGCTGTCAGCCCCTGTGCTCGGCCTGCTCGCCTTTTCCCTCGTTCTGTGGGCTGTTCTTTCCTGGTGGCTTCTGAGGACCGTCGAGCCGCTGATCTCGCTCGAAGTGCTCGTCAACCCGGTCGTGCGGACGGCAACGATCGCGCTCTTCATCGTGCAGGCCGTTTCGATCGGCCTGTCGGTCTACCTTCCGATCTACATGCAGTTGTTCCTGCATCTTTCGGTCGCCGATTCGGGAACGGCGCTCCTCGGCCTGATGCTTGGCACGGTCGCCGGCGCCATGGGCAGCGGTCGGTTGGTCGCGCATGTAACGCATTACAAGCGCATCGCGCTCATCGGCATGCTGTTATGCGCCGTATGCCTCGTCGCGCTAGGCCTCTCGGTCCATCGTCCCTCGCTCTTCCTGGTCGAGATCCTGACGATCGGCGCCGGCATCGGCTGGGGCACGAGCTTTCCGATCTCCACCATTTCGGTACAGAACGCCGTCGACCGCGCACATCTCGGTGTTGCGACCGGCCTGATGACCTTCATGCGCTCGCTTGGCGGAGCGATGGGCGTGGCCGCGTTTGGCGCCATCGCGCTCGGCTATGGCCTGCCCCTCGGTCGCGAGGGTGTGACCACTTCGGGCGCTGCCGCCGCTTCGCCGGCCGCCTTCGGCGTCATTTTCCTCGCCGGGGCGGGATGCATCTTCGTTGCCTTCCTGTTTTTCAGCCTGATGCCCGAAAAGCCGTTGCAGGGGGCCGCCGAGACCCCGCCCGTGATGGAGTAATAGGCCGGTTGGCCTCATGCCCCAGCGGCATGAAAGCATCTCAGAAATGTGAAAACCGGGACCGGCCTCCGCGTCTTTCAGCCGCAAGGCGCATGCATTTGTTGCACTGCAAAAAAGCCGGCGAACGCCTATCTTCCGTAGCGAATCGGGAGGAAAGCATGGGGTCCGGCTATGGATTTCTTCACCGAACTTTTCTCGCGGCCGCAGGCGAAGAACGACCTGCGAAACCGCGCGGTCCTCGCCATCCTGAACGCGATGAGCGCCAAAGAGCGCCGCGAGATCAGGGTCCCGCCGCCGAACTTCCCGCGCAAGGGGCGCGAAAGCGTTGCCTGGTGAGCCGGATTGCAAGCCTTCGGATAAGCCGGTGCAGGCCAGTGCTCAAAATTCCCGTGGCGGAACGAAGAGGCAGATAGTGCGGGTGTTGTTCCGGCCGGCGACGGAACACCAGTGGTATTCCCCGTCCGGTGAATTCTTAATCCTGCTGTCGGTCATGGGGATGACCTCGCCCGTCGATTGGATCACATAGCCTTTCGGGCTCTCGCGGATGCTGCTTGCGTTCACCTCACGGCAATCCATGTCGTGGCAGCAGGCCCAGGGATACGTCCAGCCTGTAGGCGCCTGATGCGCGAACGCTTCGCCCGGACCGGCGCCGATAATGGCGAAAGCCACCCCGAGCAGCACGCATCCATAGCGAAACACCGATGTTTCGGATTCTGAATGGTCTCCGCGGCGCCGTCCCCCCAAGCAAATGCCGCAGACATTCTTGCCTGCGCTGAACATGCCGGTGGTCCTCAACGGAAAGTCGAGTTCAATAATGCTACAATTTTAGGGGTCCCGCGTGCGCCGGCCAGCGGCAACGCGGATCAACAATATTGACCGGCTGATACAGGACGTGCGCTGGGGCAAGCGGCGCAGAGACCACGCCAAGCCCCCGCCGTCACGGACCGCACAAGGGCCGTCGGGCGTGTTCAGGCGCCGAGCGCCTCGGCTACCCTCTCCAATGCTTCCGTCGCTTTGGTGCCGTCGGGACCGCCGGCCTGCGCCATGTCGGGCCGGCCGCCGCCGCCCTGCCCACCCAACGCGGCCGAAGCCTTGCGAACGAGATCGACAGCGGAGAATTTCGACGCCAAGTCGCCGGTGACGCCGACAACCACGCTCGCCTTGCCGTCTTCGCCGACGCCGACGAACGCCACTACGCCCGAGCCGAGCGATTTCTTGCCGTCATCGGCAAGCGACTTCAGGTCACGCGGGGAAACGCCCTCGACGACCTTGCCGAGGAATTTGGTTCCCGCGACCTCCTTGACCTCGCTGGCGGAACCCGACGACCCACCGCCAAGCGCCAGCTTCTTGCGCGCGTCGGCAAGCTCGCGCTCCAGCTTGCGCCGCTCTTCCAGGAGCGTCTCAAGGCGCGGGAGCGCTTCGGCCGGGCCGACCTTGAGGGCGGCTGCCATCGCCTTCACGCGCCGCTCCTGCTCGTCGAGATGATGTCGGGCGTCAACGCCGGTCAGCGCCTCGATGCGGCGGACGCCGGCCGCGACAGCACCTTCCGAGACGAGGCGGATAAGGCCGATATCGCCGGTGGCGCGCGCGTGGGTGCCGCCGCAAAGCTCCACCGAATAGGGCTTGCCGGCCTTGTCGCCATGCTCGGCCCTGCCCATGGAAACGACGCGTACTTCGTCGCCGTATTTCTCGCCGAAGAGCGCCATCGCACCCTCGGCGATGGCGTCGTCCACGGCCATCAGCCGCGTGGAGACGGGGCTGTTCTGCACGACGATCTCGTTCGCCATATCCTCGACGCGCTCCAGTTCCTCGGGCGCGATCGGCTTCGGATGCGAGAAATCGAAGCGCAGGCGGTCGGGCGCGACGAGCGAGCCCTTCTGCGCGACATGCGTGCCGAGTATCTCGCGTAGCGCCTCGTGGATGAGGTGTGTGGCGGAATGATTGGCACGCAGGCGGGAGCGGCGCGCATGATCGACTTCCATCTCGACCGCGATGCCGGTTCCGACCGTGCCTTCCTTCACCCGCCCGGTATGCACGAAAACGCCGTCGCCCCGCTTTTGGGTGTCGATCACCTCGATGACGATATGGTCGCCATACATCATGCCGGTATCGCCGACCTGGCCGCCGGATTCGCCATAGAAAGGCGTCTGGTTGACGACGATGCCGACCGTCTCGCCTTCCCTTGCCTCGTCGACGAGCGCGCCGTCGCGGACGAGCGCGGTGACGACACCCTCAGCCTTCTCCGTCTCGTAGCCGAGAAACTCCGTCGGGCCGACCCTGTCACGCAGCGTGAACCAGATCGCGTCGGTCTTCGCCTCACCGGAGCCGGCCCAGCTTGCGCGCGCTTCGGCCTTCTGCCGTTCCATCGCGGCTTCGAACCCTTCGAGATCAACGCCGATGCCGCGCTGGCGGAGCGCATCCTGCGTCAGGTCGAGCGGGAAGCCGTAAGTATCGTAGAGCCGGAAAGCGGTCTCGCCGTCGAGCCTGTCGCCCTCCTTCAATTGCTCCGTCTCCTCGGAAAGGAGACCGAGACCCCGCGCCAGCGTCTTGCGGAAGCGCGTTTCCTCGAGCTTCAGCGTCTCGGTGATGAGTGCTTCGCCGCGCAGGAGCTCGGGATAAGCCTGCCCCATCTCGCGCAGGAGCGCCGGAACGAGCCGCCATATCAGCGGCTCGTTCGCGCCGAGAAGCTGCGCATGGCGCATGGCGCGGCGCATGATGCGGCGCAGCACGTAGCCGCGTCCCTCGTTGGACGGCAGCACGCCGTCGGCGATGAGGAAGCTCGAAGCCCGGAGATGGTCGGCGATGACGCGGTGACTGGCGCGGTTCTTTCCTTCCGCCTTGACACCGGTCGCCTCCTCCGAGGCGCGGATCAGCGCACGGAAAAGGTCGATGTCGTAATTGTCGTGCACGCCCTGGAGCACGGCGGCGATACGCTCCAGCCCCATGCCGGTATCGATCGACGGGCGCGGCAGGTCGACGCGCTCTTCCTTCGTCACCTGCTCGAACTGCATGAAGACGAGGTTCCATATCTCGATGAAGCGGTCGCCATCCTCGTCGGGGCTGCCGGGAGGGCCGCCCGGTATATGTTCACCGTGATCGTAGAATATCTCGGAGCATGGGCCGCACGGACCGGTATCGCCCATCGCCCAGAAATTGGCGCTGGTCGGGATGCGGATGATGCGGCTTTCCGGCAGGCCGGCGATCTTCTTCCAGAGATCGGCGGCCGCATCGTCGGTATGGTAGACGGTGACGAGAAGCCGATCCTCGGCAAGGCCGAATTCGCGCGTGATCAGTTTCCATGCAAGCTCAATCGCAAGCTCCTTGAAATAATCGCCAAAGGAGAAATTGCCGAGCATCTCGAAGAAGGTGTGGTGGCGCGCGGTGTAGCCGACGTTGTCGAGGTCGTTATGCTTGCCGCCAGCGCGCACGCATTTCTGCGAGGTCGTGGCGCGCGAATAGGAACGCTGCTCCAGCCCGGTGAACACGTTCTTGAACTGCACCATGCCGGCATTGGTGAACATGAGCGTCGGATCGTTGCGCGGGACGAGCGGGCCCGAAGGCACGACCTGATGACCGTTCTTTGCAAAATACTCCAGAAATGCCGACCGGATCTCGTTGACGCCACTCATGAACATGCCTTTTGGAAGGTATCCGGACAGACGCCCGGAAGATGTGTCAGGCCTTGTAGCGTCCGGCTATCGCGCTGTCCACAAACACCGCAAGTATGGAGCTTGCAGGTTCCCGAACATGAGAATGCCGGCGCAAACGCCGGCATTCATCACGAAAACGCCTAAGGGCAGGACGACGCCTAGCCGGCAGCCTCGGCATCGTCATCGAGGTCACCCGGGCCGCCATTCTCCAGGAACTGCTCGGCGATCAGCCCGGCATTCTGGCGGAGCGCCAGCTCGACTTCGCGCGCGAGTTCGGGATTGTCGCGCAGGAACAGCTTGGCGTTCTCGCGCCCCTGCCCGAGTCGCTGCGAATTATAGGAGAACCATGCGCCCGATTTCTCGACCACGCCGGCCTTGACGCCGAGATCGATCAGTTCGCCGGTCTTCGACACGCCCTCGCCATACATGATGTCGAACTCGACCTGCTTGAAGGGCGGTGCAAGCTTGTTCTTGACGACCTTGACGCGGGTCTGGTTGCCGACCACCTCGTCGCGGTCCTTCACCGAGCCGATGCGGCGGATGTCGAGGCGCACCGAGGCGTAGAACTTCAGCGCATTGCCGCCCGTCGTCGTCTCCGGCGAGCCGAACATGACGCCGATCTTCATGCGTATCTGGTTGATGAAGATGACCATCGTGTTGGAGCGCGAGATAGAGGCAGTGAGCTTCCTCAGGGCCTGGCTCATCAGCCGCGCCTGCAGGCCGGGCAGCGAATCGCCCATCTCACCCTCGATCTCGGCGCGCGGCGTCAGCGCCGCCACCGAATCGATCACCAGCACGTCGATGGCGCCGGAGCGCACCAGCGTGTCGCAGATCTCAAGCGCCTGCTCGCCGGTGTCGGGCTGCGAGATGAGGAGATTTTCCAGATCGACGCCCAGCTTGCGTGCATAGACGGGATCGAGCGCGTGTTCGGCGTCGACGAAGGCGCAGATGCCGCCCTTCTTCTGCGCCTCGGCCACCGTGTGCAGCGCAAGCGTCGTCTTGCCCGAGCTTTCCGGCCCGTAGATCTCGACGATGCGGCCCTTGGGCAACCCACCGACGCCGAGCGCGATATCGAGGCCGAGCGAGCCGGTCGAGACGGTCTCGATCTCCACCACCTGCTCGTTGGCGCCCAGCCGCATGATCGAGCCTTTGCCGAACGCCCGCTCGATCTGGGAAAGCGCCGCGTCCAGAGCCTTTGTCTTATCCACCGAATTGTCCTCGACAAGCCGCAACATGTTCTGAGCCATGATATACTACCCCTTGGTCGTCAATGAAGGCCGGGCGATGTGTGATCCCTTGCATATTTGTACCCGTTTTGTTCCTGTTTGGCAACGGGTGTAACATATTGTCTTTAAATGGGTTTATTATTTTGTTCCTTTCCTGTTCCGCGTATCCGGACCCGATAATCGACAATAATCCTGCCAAGCCGGCGGTATCCGGCACCGGGCCGGCAGCCGATTCGGCAGTCGCCGATCCCGCCTCCTGACCGGGGACCGCTCCCTCATGACGAAGCCGAAACTGTTCGCCGCCGGCGGGGCTCATATCGACCGGCGCGGGCGCGTCAGCGGATCTTATATCCCCGGCGCATCCAACCCCGGCATCATGCGCGAGGAGGTCGGAGGCGGCGTCTTCAATGCGCTGCGCAACGCGGTCGGGCGCGGTTGCGGCGGAGCGCTGCTTTCCGTTCGCGGCGGCGACATGGCCGGGGAAGCCGTCGCGCGAGCCATCGGCGAAGGCGGGATCGCCGATCTGTCGGCTACTTTCCTCGACCGCGCAACGCCAAGCTACACGGCCTTCGTCGAGGCGAATGGCGATGTGGTGGCGGGGCTCGCCGATATGGGTCTCTACGATCTCGCCTTCGCCAAATTGCTCCGCCGGCGCGCGGTCCGCGACGCCATCGCCGAAGCCGACGCCGTGCTGTGCGATGCCAATCTGCCCGAGCCGGCGCTGGAAAGACTTGCCGGGCTGGCGGGCGAGAAGCCGCTTTTCGCCGTCGCGATCTCGCCCGCCAAGGTGATTCGCCTGCGGCCTGTCCTCTCCCGCATTGCCTGCCTGTTCATGAACAGGCGTGAGGCGGCGGTACTCTCGGGCGGTGACGTCGATGGCGGCCCGGCCAACATGGTGCAGGCTCTTGCCGCCTCGGGTCTCGCCTCGGGTGTGATCAGCGCCGGCAGGGAACGCATCGTCGGCTTCGACGCCGACGGCGTCTTCGAAATCGAGCCGCCCTCCCCGCGCCGCACAGCTGATTCGACCGGCGCCGGAGACGCGCTCGCCGGTGCGACGGTCGCCGCCCGGATGCGCGGAGAGAAACTGCGCGAGGCGCTGCGCGAAGGGCTCGCCGCCGCGCTTTTGACGATCGAGACGGATACGGTCGTTGCCGACCATGATGAAGCAGCCTTCGCGGAAGCACTCGGCCTTGTGCCCCAGGCGCGGGATGTGGGATGAGCCGCCCCGGAAACTGTCGATCCCTGAACAGAGAATGAAATGACCCTCGAAAGCGTGCGTTCCTTCATCGACATCGAACCAGCAGTCGCCAAGGCGCTCGCCGCCGGCGTGCCAGTCGTCGCACTCGAAAGCACGATCATCACGCACGGCATGCCCTACCCACAAAACAATGAGATGGCGGCGTCGGTCGAGCGGATCGTACGCGAGGAAGGCGCCGTGCCGGCAACGATCGCGGTGATCGACGGGCGGCTGAAGATCGGCCTCACCAGTGCGGAACGGGACGCTCTGGCCAAGGCAAGCGATACGATGAAATTGTCGAGGGCCGACCTGGCCTTTGCCATCTCCGAAAGGCGCACGGGCGGCACCACGGTCGCGGCCACCATGATCGCTGCCGCGCTGGCCGGCATATCGGTCTTCGCAACAGGGGGCATCGGAGGCGTCCACAAGGGGGCGGAGAAGAGCTTCGACATCTCCGCCGATCTCGATGAACTGGCACGCACGCCCGTCATCGTCGTCTCGGCCGGGCCGAAGGCCATCCTCGATATCGAGAAGACGCTGGAGGTTCTGGAGACGCGCGGCGTGCCGGTCGTTGCCTATGGCTCGGACGTCGTTCCGGCTTTCTGGTCACGCCGGTCGCCCTATCCCGCGCCCTTGCGGCTCGACCGCCCGAAGGCGATCGCCGACTTCTTCCGCACAAGAGCTGCGCTCGGCATTGCCGGCGGCATGCTGGTTGCGAACCCCGTTCCGGAAGCGGACGAAATCCCCGTGGACGAGATGGCGGCCTATATCGAGGCGGCACAAAGGGCTGCGAAAGCCGAGAACATCGGCGGCAAGGCCGTCACACCCTACCTGCTTTCGAAAATCCTCGAACTCAGCGACGGCAAAAGCCTCGCCACCAACATCGTGCTGGTGGAGAACAATGCGAGGCTGGCAGCGCGTATCGCGAAAGCGCTGTGAAGCGTTTCAGGCTGGGCGCCCCCTCTCGGTCTCGCCCTTCGACAAGTTCAAGGCTCGACACCTCTCCCCCACTTTCGTGAGGGAGAGGACCGGGACAGCCCCTCAGGTGATCGGCGTCAGGTAGATCTCGACGCGGCGGTTCTGGGCACGGCCCGCCTCGGTGGCATTCGAGGCGATCGGATCGCTTTTGCCGAATCCGTTGATTGCGAAGCGGCGGCCATCGACGCCCTGTGCCGAGAGATAGCTCGCGACCGACTGCGCACGCCGCCTGGACAGATCGAGATTGTACTGCTCGCTGCCGGTCGAATCGGTATGACCGTTCACGTCGATCAGCGTCTGGTTGTACTTCCTCAGGACCAGCGCCACCGAGTTCAGTGTCGGATAGAAGGCTGGCAGGACGGCATCCTGATCCGTCGGGAAGGTGATGTTGGAGGGCATGTTGAGGATGATGCGGTTGCCCTCGCGCGTCACCGAGACGCCGGTGCCCTGGAGCTGGGCGCGAAGCTGCGCTTCCTGATTGTCCATATAGGCACCGACCGCACCGCCCGCGAGCGCACCGACGCCGGCGCCGATCAGCGCGTTGCGGCGGTCGTTGCCGCCGGCGAGCAGGCCGAGACCGGCACCCGCTGCCGCGCCGAGCAACGCGCCGCCTGCCGTGTTCGACATCTTCTGCTGTCCCGTATAGGGATCGGTCGTGCAGGCGGCACCGAGCGCGGCGGCGACGAGCACCGCGATCATTCTGGTCTTCATGAAAATCTCCCCTCGATTGGCGGAAGCGAAGCGCTTCCGAGATGCGAATCTCTGGTGTCTTTGCGTAGCCGAAAATGCGGCAAAATCGGGATCGACACCACCGTCCGGCGCCATTTCGCCATACATCGCCGCCCTTGTCCACGGCGGGAACGGGCCGGCGCCCCCGACATTACCGAAAGCCGGGGCCGTGAAGTCCAGCCGGCCGGTGTGTTGCTTGTTGCGCGCGAGCGTCCTACACGACGAGACGACCGTCACGAAGCTGCCAGAACAATCCGCCGATGCGCGCGACAAAATCAGCCCTGATCGCTGCAGTCCTGCTCGGCACCGGGCTTTCAATGACTGCTGGGGACGCCATGGCGGCGGAAATCTCGATCGGGCTCGCCGCGCCTCTCAGCGGGGCGGACGCGATGCTTGGCGAGCAATTGCAGACCGGCGTGGAAACCGCTGCGGCGAACCATGCCCGCGCAACCGTGACGCTGGAGACGGCCGACAGCGCTTGCACCGCCGACGGCGGGGCGAAAGCGGCGCAGCAATTCGTCGATGCCAGGGTGGGCGCCGTCGTCGGCTTCCTGTGCACGGAGGCGATCGAGGCGGCGCTGCCGATCCTGAAGGAAGCCGGCATCCCGGTCATTACGCCCGGCGTGCGCGCAAACAGCCTTACCGACAAGCGCTACAAGACGGGCTGGCCGGTCTACCGGCTGGCGCCGCGCGACGACGAGGAATCGAAGGCGGTGGCCGGCATCCTCACGAAGAGGTGGGCCGACAAGCTCTTCGCCATCATCGACGACGGCACCATCTACGGCCGAGAATTGTCGGAGAATTTCCGCCTGGCGGCCGAACAGGCGGGGCTGAAGCCGGTCTTCACCGACAATTTCCGCCCGCAGATGGACAACCAGATCGGACTTGTCGGCCGATTGAAGAAAGCCGGCGCGGAATATGTCTTCGCCGGCGGCGACCGCGGCGACATCGCCATCATCGGACGCGACGCGGCCAAGCTCGGCCTGAAACTGACGATTGCCGGAGGCGAGGCGCTGAGGGCCGCGCCCGGCGACGTGCCGCTCGCCCGGGGAACGCTTATGATCGGGCTTCCCGACTGGTCGGTGAGCGGGGACCGGGCCGCGCTCTTTCAGTTGGCAGCGGCCGACATCTCGCCCGAGGGCTATGTGCTGCCGGGCTACGCCGCCTTGCAGATCGCGGCTTCAGCTCTCTCACAGCAGGGCGCGCAGAGAGGCTTTCAGAAGCGCATGGAAGACACCCGTTTCGACACCGCGATCGGCCCCATCCGTTTCGACGGCAAGGGCGATGTTGTTGGCAATCCTTATCGTCTCTACGAATGGGACGGCAATTCATTCGTGGAAGCGCATTGATGGCGTACCGGGCCGGATCGAAGAACCTTATCACCGACGTGGCCGGCCTTCTGGTCGGCAATGCAGCCGACGAAAAAGTGAAGAGCGGGACGACCGTCGTCCTCTGCGAAGAGGCGGCCGTGGCCGGCGTGCAGGTCCTCGGCGGCGCGCCGGGCACGCGCGAAACCGACCTGCTCGAACCGCACAATCTGGTCGAGAAGGTGGACGCCATCGTCCTTTCCGGCGGTTCCGCCTTCGGGCTCGACGCGGCTTCGGGCGTGCAGGCGGCGCTGCGCGAAAAAGGCATCGGCTTCCAGATCGCCGGGATGCGCGTGCCGATCGCGCCGGCGGCGATCGTGTTCGACCTCGCCAATGGCGGTGACAAGGGCTGGGGCCGCTATCCGCCCTATCGCGAACTCGGCTTCGAAGCGGTCGGACAGGCCGCAGTGGATTTCGTGCTTGGCACGGAAGGAGCCGGCACGGGCGCACTGACCGCGGGCCTGAAGGGTGGCCTCGGCTCCGCCTCCACTGTGCTTCCAAGCGGCGTGACGGTCGGAGCTCTCGCCGTCGCGAACGGAGTAGGCTCGGTGACGGTCGGGCGGTCGCGGCATTTCTGGGCCGCGCCTTTTGAAATCGGCGACGAGTTCGGTGGGCTTGGCCTACCGCACCCGCTACCGGCCGACACGCAGGATGTGAGGCTCAAATCGCGAGAGCCACGCCTCGGCGAGAATACGACGATCGCCGTGATCGCGACCGACGCCGTGATGACCAAGGCAGCGGCAAAGCGGCTGGCGATCGCGGCCCATGACGGCTTCGCAAGAGCGATCTGGCCGGCGCATACGCCGATCGACGGCGACCTTGTCTTCGCGCTGGCGACTGGCCAAAGCGGGCGGACGCTCGACCTGGACGAAGCCATCGATCTCTACGCCGCCGCCGGCGCCACGATGGCGCGTGCCATTGCGCGCGGGGTGTGTGCGGCAACATCTTCGGCCGGAGACGTGCTGCCGGTGTGGTCCGAGCGTTGAGCCGCCGGCCCGGCTCTGCTAGGAGGCATCCTCAAGTCGCCATCCGGAAAGGCCGCCCATCATGATTCCCCGCTATTCGCGTCCTGAAATGGTCGCCATCTGGTCGCCCGAAGCCCGGTTCCGCATCTGGTTCGAGATCGAGGCGCATGCCTGCGACGCGCTCGCCGAACTGGGGGTCATCCCGAAGGAAGCGGCGAAGACGATCTGGGAAAAGGGTGGCAAGGCGAAGTTCGACGTCGCCCGCATCGACGAGATCGAGCGCGAGACGAAGCACGACGTCATCGCCTTCCTGACGCATCTGGCTGAATTCGTCGGGCCCGACGCACGCTTCATCCATCAGGGCATGACCTCGTCGGACGTGCTCGATACCTGTTTGTCGGTGCAACTCACCCGCGCGAGCGACCTGTTGCTCGCCGATCTCGACGCGCTGCTGGCAGCGCTGAAGAAGCGCGCCTTCGAACACAAGGACACGATCACCATCGGCCGCAGCCACGGCATCCATGCCGAGCCGACCACCTTCGGCGTCAAGCTGGCGCAGGCCTACGCGGAATTCTCCCGCAGCCGCGAGCGGCTGGTCCGGGCGCGGGAAGAAATCGCGGTGTGTGCCATTTCCGGTGCGGTCGGGACCTTCGCCAATATCGACCCCTATGTCGAAGAGCATGTGGCAAAGAAGCTTGGCCTGAAGCCGGAGCCCGTTTCCACGCAGGTGATCCCGCGCGACCGCCATGCCATGTTCTTCGCCACGCTCGGCGTCATCGCTTCCTCCGTCGAGAGGCTGGCGACGGAAATCCGCCATCTGCAGCGGACCGAAGTGCTGGAGGCGGAGGAATATTTCTCGCCCGGCCAGAAGGGTTCCTCGGCGATGCCGCACAAGCGCAACCCGGTCCTGAGCGAAAACCTGACCGGCCTTTCGCGCATGGTGCGGTCCTACGCGCTTCCGGCAATGGAGGACGTGGCGCTCTGGCATGAGCGCGACATCTCGCACTCCTCGGTCGAGCGGATGATCGGCCCGGACGCGACGGTGACGCTCGACTTCGCGTTGGCGCGGCTGACCGGCGTGATCGAGAAGCTCGTCGTCTATCCTGAAAACATGCTCGCCAATCTGAACAGGTTCCGAGGGCTGGTGCACTCGCAGCGCGTGCTGCTGGCACTGACGCAGGCCGGTGTTTCCCGCGAGGACGCCTACCGGCTGGTGCAGCGAAACGCCATGAAAGTCTGGCAGGAAGGCAAGGATTTCCTTGAGGAACTGTTGGCCGACAAGGAGGTACGCGCGGCGCTGTCGGAAGAGGAAATCCGCGACAAATTCGACCTCGGCTACCACACCAAACACGTCGATACGATTTTCGGGCGGGTGTTTGGGTAGCCGTCGGCACGCTGGCTTTCACGCCTTTTCAGGCACCACCCTCACCTCCGTTCCCCACGGGTCTGTCAGCGTCTTTTCGGCCTTGGCCTCCTTCGACACCAGTTCCACCCATGCAAGGCCTGTGCGGTCGGGATCGCGGCGGCCGGCGCCGGCGCTGTGCCAGGAATTGGCGCCGATATGGTGGTGATAGCCGCCGGTCGAGAGAAACACGGCCGCGTCGCCGTATCTCGCGACGGTGTCGAAGCCGAGCTTTGCGTGCCACCAGCTTTCCGCACCCGCCGGGTTGCCGACGCGCAGATGGACGTGACCCACCATGCTGTTTTCGGGCGCGCCTTTCCAGCCGGCGTCGCCCTCCCCGATTTCATTGACGAGGTTCGGGATATCCAGCCGCACCGTGCCCATATCGACCGACGAGCCGTTCCACTTCCACTGTTCGTGCGGGCGGTCGGCATAGATCTCGATCCCGTTTCCTTCCGGATCGGTGAGGTAGAGCGCTTCGCTCACGAAATGGTCGGAAGCGCCGTCGATCGGTATCTTCCTTTCGATCGCATGGTGCACCCAGCGCGCCAGATCTGCGCGCGTCGGTAGGAGAAAGGCCGTGTGGAACAGGCCGGCGCTCCGTGGGTCGTCGGGTTTGGCCTTGGGAGCCGCCTCGACTTCAAGCAGCGGCCGCCCGCCCGCGCCGAGCGTTATGCGGCCGGGCGCACGAGCGATCTCGGCAAGACCGACGACCTCTTCATAAAATTTCGCGAGCGCATCCGCATAGCGCGCCTTCAGAGCGACACGCGAGACGCTGATCGGTGCCGTCGCCGCAAATGGCAATTTTTCGATAACCTTTTCCACGACTGCAACTCCTTGAATGCCGGCCTGTCCGGCTTTCTTGAAAGATCGGTCGGACCGTGTCCGCCGGCAAGCCCTGAGACAGCGAACAGGCCGTTCATCAAAGCCGCAAGAAACCCAGCGTTGCGCTTGCCGCGTGCACGGCCTACATGCGCGCCATGAAAGTCAAGGACGCAGACATATTGTTCGTTTCCGGCTTCAAGGATTCCGGGCCGGAACACTGGATGAGCCGTTGGCTCTCACGCCTTTCGACCGGACGAAGGGTAGAGCAGGCGGAATGGAACAAACCGGTCCGCGAGGACTGGGTGAAGGCGCTTGCCGACACTGTCAACAGTGCCGAAAGGCCAGCCGTGATCGTGGCGCATTCGCTCGGCGTCGCAACGGCGGTTCAGGCGCTCGATAAATTCGAGAAACCCGTCGCCGGTGCGTTTTTCGTGGCTCCGCCGGACGTGGCCAACGCCGCCATCCGGCCGCGCCATTTGCAGACCTTCGGGCCGTATCCGCGCGATCCCCTGCCCTTCCCGTCGATCACCGTCGCCAGCCGAAACGATCCATTCTGCGCATTCGATACGGCCGAGGACATCGCCGCCGCATGGGGATCGCTCTTCATCGACGCCGGCGAAGCGGGCCACATCGACGACGCGGCCGGCTACGGGCCGTGGCCGGAAGGCTCCATGGTCTTCGCGAGCTTCCTGTCGCGGCTATAGTTGGGCTGGCTTCTTCTCAACGCTCCGTGGAGGAGCCCTTGTCTCACCCACCGCAACGCCTATCTTTTGCACGTTCAGCGCCTAAAATCCTCAGACGAGCATAGTTGATGTCCGGTCTCACCCTGACACTGATCGGCGGCCCGACCGCGCTCATCGAAATCGGCGGATTCCGGCTCTTGACCGACCCGACTTTCGACCAACCAGGCGAATACGACCTGCCTCACGTGAAGCTCGTGAAGACGGCGGGACCTGCCATTGCGCCGGGCCACATCGGAAGGGTCGACGCGGTGCTTCTTAGTCATGACCAGCATTCCGACAATCTCGACAATTCGGGGCGTGCATTCCTCCAGAGGGCGGAGCGCGTGCTGACGACCACGGCCGGCGCCTCGCGCCTCGGCGGCCACGCGGAAGGAGTTGAACCGTGGGCACGCACGAGCCTGACGAAGCCGGATGGCAGCCAGCTTACCGTCACCGCGACGCCGGCACGCCATGGGCCGGCTGGGATCGAGCCGCTTTCCGGCGACGTTATCGGCTTCGTGCTGGAAGGGATGACGAAACGAGCGATCTACGTCACGGGCGACACCGTCTGGTATGACGGCGTTGCCGAGGTCGCGCGGCGGTTCAACGTCGGACTGGTCATGCCGTTTGCCGGTTCGGCACAGACGCGCGGGCCGTTCCATCTGACCATGGATGTCAACGATGTGATCGAGACCGCCCACGCCTTCCCGGATGCGCTGGTCGTGCCGCTGCATTATGACGGCTGGCGACATTTCCGTCAAAGCGGCGAAGACCTTCGGCATTCCTTCGCCACGCTCGGCTTCGGCGAAAGGCTGCGTATGCTTGAGCCCGGCCTGCCGACCGGGATCGTGCTCGACTGATCAGCCTTCCGCGATATCGGTTCCAGGCGCCACGTCGAGCGGCGTTCCACCCGCGTCCCCTATGGGTCGTGGCCGGAAAGCCGCGCGGATAAGGCTGTTTCCCGCGTGAATTACTTCTTAATCGAGGCGCGTGCGCGGCCGATCAGGTCGCTGGCGCCGAGCGCCATGTATGTGTTCTCGTTGCCGAGAGCGATCATGCGGTAGCCCATCTCGACATAGCGTCCGGAAATGGTCGGGTCGACGGCAAATATGGCGGTCAGCTTGCCGGCATCGAGGGCGCGTCTGGCGATATGCTCGATCGCCGGCATCATCTCCTCGAGCGAGGTGTTGATCTGATCCCCGTTCGTCCAGGCGATCGAGAAATCGCCCGGGCCGACGAAGATGGCGTCGATACCCGGCACGGCGAGAATATCGTCCAGCGCGTCGAGCGCCTGGCGCGTCTCGATCATGGCGAAGGAAATCGTGTCGGCGTTGGAATTCTTCAGCCACGCCTTGAGATCAGGCGCCTTCTGGCGCCGCGGCAGGCCGAAGGTCGGCCCCCAGGAACGCTCGCCGAGCGGTGGATATTTCATCGCGGCGGCGAAGCGGCGCGCATCGTCCGCCGAATTGATCATCGGCGCGATAATCGCCTCAGCGCCGAAATCGAGCGCGCGAGACGCCATATCGAAGCGTCCGACGGGAATGCGCACCACCGCATGCTTCCCCGCTTCGAGGATCGGCAACATGCCGCGCGCGACGCTGTCCTCGTGATGGGCCCCATGCTGCATGTCGAGCGTCACCACTTCGAAGCCGGTTCGGGCCACCGTCTCGATGGTGATCGAATCGGGAATGCCGGACCAGGCCGTAAAAAGGGTTTCGCCTGCCCGGAGGCGCGCAGCAAGTGTCATGACAGAGCCCATCTGGTTGAATCCCGTGGCATTCAATCAGATGGAGCCGCTGCCCGGAAGACCGTGGCCCAACAAAAAGCCTCGGCCGCTCCCGGCTACCGGCTGTCAGGAACGGGCAGCCTCGATCTGGCTGACGGCCTCGGTCATGAGATCGACCAGCCGAAGCTGCAACTCGCCGTCGGAAAGCGATACGCCCGCTCTATCCAGGTCAGCCCGGACCTTGCGGATAACGTCCTGGTCGCCCGCTTCGGCGAGGTCGGCGATGACGACGCTCTTGGCATAGGCGTCGGCATCGGCACCGCTTTTGCCGAGCTTTTCCGCGATCCAGAGCCCGAACAGCTTGTTGCGCCGCGCGGTCGCCTTGAAGCGCAGTTCCTCGTCGAACGCGAATTTCCGCTCGAAGCCTTTTTGCCGATCATCCATGCTGGTCATGATGGTCCCTCCGTAACGGAAATGATTTGCCGCCCTATATGGGTGTTGACTGCAGAAATCAAAATGGCGCCATCGGGTCAAGATGCCGCAATGACTCGTGCCTGCGACTTCTTAATTCGGTTGATGGGGCCGATTGCCAATTGAGCCGGAACCGCTATTGCGATAGAGACCCGCATTGAACAGCCACCAACGGTCGCAGCCGCGCCGTCTTCCGCCGGAGCGGCACACCGGCCCTTAAACCCAGAGACTTCAACCCAGAGAAACGATCCATGAACCGTCGCCGCCGCATCTACGAAGGCAAGGCCAAGGTCCTCTATGAAGGTCCCGAGCCGGGTACGCTCGTCCAGTTCTTCAAGGACGACGCCACGGCCTTCAACAAGAAAAAGCACGAGATCGTGGACGGCAAGGGTGTGCTCAACAACCGCATCTCGGAGTACATCTTCAATCATCTGAACCGGATGGGCATCCCGACCCATTTCATCCGCCGCCTCAACATGCGCGAGCAGTTGATCAAGGAAGTCGAGATCATCCCGCTCGAAGTGGTTGTGCGCAATATCGCCGCGGGTTCGCTCGCCAAGCGGCTCGGCATCGAGGAAGGCACGGTGCTGCCTCGCTCGATCATCGAATTCTACTACAAGGCCGACCAGCTTGATGATCCGATGGTGTCGGAAGAGCATATCACGGCCTTCGGCTGGGCCTCGCCGCAGGAGATCGACGACGTCATGGCGCTTGCCATCCGCGTCAACGACTTCCTGTCGGGCCTTTTCCTCGGGGTTGGCATCCAGTTGGTCGATTTCAAGATCGAATGCGGTCGGCTCTACGAGGGCGACATGATGCGCATCGTGGTCGCAGACGAGATTTCGCCGGATTCCTGCCGCCTGTGGGACGTCGCGACGCAGGACAAGCTCGACAAGGACCGCTTCCGCCGCGACATGGGCGGGCTGGTCGAGGCCTATCAGGAAGTCGCCCGCCGGCTCGGCATCATGAACGAGAACGAGCCGCCGCGCCCAAGTGGACCGGTACTGGTATCCTCCTCGCCCAACGGCCGCGGCAAACCGCACTGAGCGGCGGCAAGCGCATACACAGGAGCTTCGGAAGGTGATCAAGGCCCGCGTGACCGTCACCCTCAAATCCGGCGTGCTCGACCCGCAGGGCAAGGCGATCGAACATGCGCTTGGCGGCCTTGGCTTTTCCGGCGTCGATCAGGTGCGGCAAGGCAAGGTCTTCGATGTCGAACTCGGCGGCTCCGACAAGGCCAAGGCTGAAGCCGACCTCAAGGCCATGTGCGAAAAGTTGCTCGCCAATACGGTGATCGAGGACTACGCCATAGCGCTTGCCTGAATTCCGGAAAACCGCCGATAGCCTCGGTCTCCCGCGGTCGGCCCATGAACCCAGAAGACGGGACATGGTGCAGCATTCACGGCGCCCCGCGGCATCCGAAAGAAGCTGCGTGAAAAATGTGCCCGGCGCATGCCCAATGGGGTTGCCGCCTTCGGAGCGGCCCTCTATAAGCCGCCTGCCGAGCGCCCATCGTCTAGCGGTCTAGGACGCCGCCCTTTCACGGCGGAAACACGGGTTCGATTCCCGTTGGGCGTACCAGCTAATCCTAATGCGAACGGCATTCCGGTTAACCGGAAATCACATGCCATATGTTCTCATGATCGGCGTGTTCGCCACGGATGGATATGGCGTAGGCCGCCTTTGTGTGATCCATCCAGGATAGCCTCACGCGACGCTGTTCCGCATCTGGTCGCGCACGCGTGCGGGGCGTTCGCCGCGGATGATGTCGCTCACCTCGACATAGGCCATCTCGATCAGATAGGCGAGCATGTCGCAGCGCTCGGCTTCCGCCATGGTGCGCATCTGGCCCAGCATGCTTTGCATGTAGTCGAGAGTGTCGGTTCGCCGCTTGTTAGGGGCCATGATCCCTTCCGCCTGCGGATGCTGCGGACAGCCTTGACCAAAGCCCGGCATGCCCCGAAGAGGCTTGCCGAAGCTGCGCGTCGCATCCATATACTTTTAGTTGTATTTTACTTATAAACTCAACCTACTACCTATGACTAGGATTGCAATCCTATTTTCATCAACCACAGATTGCTGGCAGGCTGCCTGCAATGCTCGAATTGCACGCCGCCTCTTGACCGCGCGACAAAGCGCAGCCATGTGCAGGGCGGATTTTCAACCGCTTGCGCCGCTGGTTTCCTCATATCCGTGGCGAGAAACCTGACAAATCATGGACGTTGTCGTCGTCGAATCGCCCGCCAAGGCGAAAACGATCAATAAGTATCTCGGCCGGGACTATAAGGTCCTGGCGTCGTTCGGCCATGTGCGCGACCTGCCGGCGAAGGATGGTTCCGTGCGCCCGGACGAGGACTTCGCCATGTCGTGGGCGGTGGACGGCAAGGCATCCAAGCGGCTCGCCGACATCGTCAGCGCCCTGAAGGGTGCAGACGGGCTGATCCTCGCCACCGACCCCGATCGCGAGGGCGAGGCGATCTCCTGGCATGTTCTGGAAGTGCTCAAGCAGAAGCGCGCGCTGAAGGACAAGCCGGTCAAGCGCGTCGTCTTCAACGCCATCACCAAGAATTCCGTGCTCGACGCCATGGCGCATCCGCGCGACATCGACGCGCCGCTGGTCGACGCCTATCTGGCGCGCCGCGCGCTCGACTACCTCGTCGGCTTCACGCTCTCGCCGGTCCTGTGGCGCAAGCTGCCGGGCGCGCGCTCGGCCGGCCGGGTGCAGTCGGTGGCGCTCCGCCTCGTCTGCGACCGCGAAGCCGAGATCGAGCGTTTCATCCGTGAGGACTACTGGCAGATCGCCGCCATCCTCGCCACGCCGCGCAGCCAGGAGTTCGAAGCCCGGCTGACCGCCTATGACGGCAGGAAGCTGCAGAAGCTCGACATAAAGTCCGCCGAACAAGCCGCTGAAATAAAGGCGATGCTCGACGGCGCCACCTTCAAGGCGGTCTCCGTCGAGGCGAAGCCGACCAAGCGCAATCCCGGTCCGCCCTTCACCACCTCGACATTGCAGCAGGCGGCCTCCTCACGCCTCGGCTTCTCGGCGAACCGCACGATGCAGATCGCGCAGCGCCTCTACGAAGGCGTCGATCTCGGCGGCGAGACGGCCGGGCTCATTACCTATATGCGCACCGACGGCGTGCAGATGGCGCCGGAGGCGATCAGCGCCGCGCGCAGCGTCATCGGCAAGGAATTCGGCGAGAAATATTTGCCGGAGAAGCCGCGTTATTATTCCGTGAAGGCCAAGAATGCGCAGGAGGCGCACGAGGCCATCCGGCCGACCGATTTCTCGCGTACGCCGGCTTCGGTGAAGAAATACCTCGATGCCGACCAGGCGCGGCTTTACGAGATCATATGGAAGCGCGCCATCGCCAGCCAGATGCAGCCGGCCGATATCGAGCGCACGACCGTCGAGATCGAGGCGCGGAACGGCGCCAAACTGGCCGGCCTGCGCGCGGTCGGTTCGGTCACGCGCTTCGACGGCTTCCTTGCCGCCTATGCCGACCAGCGCGACGAGGATTCGGAAGACGAAGAGAACCGCCGCCTGCCCGATATCCGTGCGGATGAGGCGCTCGACCGCCGCTCCGTCACCGCGACCGCGCATACCACCGAGCCGCCGCCGCGCTATTCGGAGGCCTCGCTCATCCGCAAGATGGAGGAACTCGGCATCGGCCGGCCTTCGACCTATGCCTCGACGCTGAAGACGCTGGAGGATCGTGGCTATATCGTGATCGAGAAGCGTCGGCTGATCCCCGAGGCCAAGGGCCGGCTGGTGACGGCGTTCCTCGAAAACTTCTTCGAGCGCTATGTCGAATACGACTTCACCGCCTCGCTGGAGGAACAGCTCGACGAGATCTCCGACGGAAAGCTCGAATGGAAGGACGTGCTGCGCGATTTCTGGAAGGCGTTTTCGGCTTCGGTCGATGACATCAAGGAATTGCGCGTCACCGATGTGCTCGACGCGCTGAACGAGGCGCTCGCTCCGCTGGTCTTTCCGGCCAAGGAGGACGGTTCCGATCCGCGCGCCTGCCCGAAATGCGGCAACGGCCAATTGTCGCTGAAGCTCGGCCGCTACGGCGCCTTCGTCGGCTGCTCGAACTATCCCGAATGCGGCTACACGCGCCAGCTCGGCATGGAGGCGAACGGCAATAGCGCCGAAGCCATGAATGGCGACGAGCCCCGCGCGCTCGGCACCGATCCCTATACGGGCGAGGAAATCACGCTGCGCTCTGGTCGTTTCGGCCCGTATGTCCAGCGTGGCGACGGCAAGGAAGCCAAGCGCGCCAGCCTGCCGAAGGGCTGGTCGGTCGAGACGATCGATCATGAAAAGGCGCTGGCTTTGCTTTCGCTGCCGCGCGACGTCGGCAAGCATCCGGAGACCGGCAAGATGATTTCCGCCGGCATCGGCCGCTACGGGCCGTTCGTGCTGCATGACGGCACCTACGCCAATCTGGACTCGGTCGAGGATGTGTTCTCAATCGGGCTCAACCGCGCCGTCTCGCTGATCGCCGAGAAGAAGGCGAAAGGCCCGGGCGGACGTTCGACGCCGGCGGCGCTGAAAGACCTCGGCGACCATCCGGATGGCGGCGGCAAGATCACCGTGCGCGACGGCCGCTACGGGCCCTATGTCAATTGGGGCAAGGTCAACGCCACCCTGCCGAAAGGCAAGGAGCCGATGTCGGTCACGGTCGAGGAAGCGCTGGAACTCATCGCGGCGAAGGCCGGCAAGTCCGGCGGCGGCAAGAAGAAGCCGGCACGGAAGAAGAAGAGCTGAGGAAGATTTGGCGCGCAGGATCACCGTCGGCGGGAAGAGCGGCACGGGACGCCCGGCGGTGCCGGCAGCGGTAAAGAACAAGGCTGCCTACCGCCCCACGCGCGAGGAACTCGTCCAGTTCATCGCTGACAACCCTGATCGCTCCGGCCGCCGCGACGTCGCCAAGGCCTTCGACCTGAAGAACGAAGACCGCATCTGGCTGAAGGACACGCTTCGGGAACTCGAGGACGAAGGCCTGCTCGAAAGCCGCCGCAAGCGCCTTTCCATGCCAGGCTCCCTGCCGAGCATGGCGCTTCTCGACATCTTCTCCCGCGATCCCGACGGCGCGCTGCTGGCGCGGCCGGCCGAAACGGAAGGACAGCAAAATCTCCCTCCCGCGGTCGTCGCGTTACGCACGCCGCGCGGCGCGAAAACGCCGGTCGCCGGCGTCGGCGACCGCGTGCTTGCCCGTATCTTCCGCTCTCGCGAAAAGGACGGCCCCGCCTACACGGCGCGGGTGGTGCGGCTCATCGACAAGCGCCGCGACGCCGTTCTCGGTGTCCTGCGCGAGGCGGCGGACGGCGGCTTCCGCATAGAGCCGGTCGAGCGGCGGCAGGCGGAACTCATTGTCGACAAGGACTATCTGAACGGCGCCAAAACGGGCGATCTCGTCGAGGTCGAGCCTTCCTCCTCAGGGCGCTACGGGCTGAGGCGCGGCAAGGTGACCTCCGTGCTCGGATCGCTTGCGAGCGAGAAGGCGGTCTCCATGATCGCCATCCATGCACACGGCATCCCGCACATCTTCCCGCCGGAAGTGCTGGCCGAGGCGGAAGCCGCGAAACCTGCCCCGATGAAGGGTCGCGAGGACTGGCGCAGCGTACCGCTCGTCACCATCGACCCTTCCGACGCCAAGGACCATGACGACGCTGTCTTCGCCGAACCCGATCCGGACGAGAAGAACCCCGGCGGCGTCATCGCCACGGTCGCTATCGCCGATGTCGCCTCTTATGTGCGTGCCGGCAGCGCATTGGATCAGGAAGCGCTGAAACGCGGCAATTCGGTCTATTTCCCGGACCGGGTGGTGCCGATGCTGCCTGAGCGCATCTCCAACGATCTTTGCTCGTTGCGCGAGAACGAGGACCGCCCTGCCCTCGCCGTGCGCATGACCTTCTCGGCCGACGGTCGCAAGCTCCGGCACTCCTTCCACCGCGTCATGATGCGCTCGCATGCGAAGCTTGCCTACAGCCAGGCGCAGGCCGCGATCGACGGCGCGCCGGACGAGAAGGCGGGACCGATCCTCGATACCATCCTCCGGCCCCTATGGGACGCCTACAAGGCGCTGCACCGCGGCCGGCTTGCCCGCCAGCCGCTCGAACTCGACCTGCCGGAACGCAGGATCCTGCTGAAACCCGACGGCACAGTCGACCGCGTCGTGGTTCCCGAAAGGCTCGATGCGCACAAGCTGATCGAGGAATTCATGATCCAGGCCAATGTCGCGGCGGCGGAGACGCTGGAAGCGAAGCGGCAGGCGCTGGTCTATCGCATCCATGACCAGCCCTCGCTCGCCAAGCAGGAGGGATTGCGCGAATTCCTGCAGTCGATCGGCATATCGCTCGCGCGAGGCGCCCAGTTACGCCCCGGACAGTTCAACAATATCCTCGAACGGGTCGCCGGCGCCGACAACGAGGCGCTGGTCAACGAGGTCGTATTGCGCGCCCAGAGCCAAGCCGAATACTCGCCGGACAATATCGGCCATTTCGGCCTCAATCTCAGGCGCTACGCGCATTTCACCTCGCCCATTCGCCGCTATGCCGATCTGATCGTGCATCGCGCGCTGATCGCCGCGCTCGCTCTTGGCAATGACGGGCTGACGCCGGGCGAGGAAGCGCGGCTCGAAGAGATATCCGCGCTGATCTCGGCTTCCGAGCGGCGGGCGATGGCAGCGGAGCGCGACACGGTCGATCGGCTGGTCGCCGGCTATCTTGCCAAGCGCGAGGGCGAGACGTTCGACGCGCGCATTTCCGGCGTGACGAAGGCCGGGCTCTTCGTACGCCTGCCGCAATTTGGCGCAGACGGCTTCATCCCCATTTCAACGCTCGGCAACGACTATTATATCTTCGACGAGGCTTCCCACTTGCTTCGAGGACAGCGCACCGGCCGGGGCTATCGTCTTGCCGATGCCGTCGAGGTCAGGCTGGTGGAGGTCGCGCCGCTCGCCGGGGCGATGCGATTCGAGATGATGAGCGAGCCCCGGCCGCTTGAGGGATCCGGCCGGTCCTTCCACAAGGCGAAGCGGCGGGAGAGGAACAAAATCCCGACGCGGCGTGCCGGCAGGCGGAGATAATGATGGAAGAACAGGTTTTCGGCGGAGAACTGCATTCGGGCAGGCCTGCACGCCCGCTTTGGGACGCGATGCTGCGCGGGTTCCGTGGCCGCTGTCCTCATTGCGGCGAAGGCCGCCTTTTCCGATCCTTCGTCAAGACAGTCGACCGTTGCGAGCATTGCGGCGAAGAGATTTATCACCATCGAGCCGACGATCTGCCGGCCTATCTTGTCATCGTGATCGTTGGACATATCACGCTTGGCGGCTTCCTTGCCGTCGAAGTGATGGCCGAGTTGCCGATGTGGGTCCATATGGTCATCTGGGTGCCGTTGACCATTGTGTTGGCGCTTGCCCTGCTCAGGCCCATCAAAGGGGCCATCGTTGGCCTGCAATGGGCGCTTTACATGCACGGCTTCGGTGGCGAGGATGACGTGCTGGAATCGTATCCCGAGGTATAGCTTCTCGGGCAGGAGAAGTTTTTGCATGGACGGGATGACGCGCACCGAGGTCGATAAGGCCGAATCGAAGGATTTCGCGCTCGGCAAAGGGCCGCTTCGCCCGCGCGACGCCGCGACGCTCATTCTTCTCGACAATTCGAATGCCGGCGTGAAGGTATTGATGGGTCGGCGACATCGCGGCCATGCATTCATGCCTGGGAAATTCGTCTTCCCGGGCGGCCGCACCGATCCAGCAGACAGCCGCGTCACGGCTGCGAACGAACTTCCGGCCGGCGAGATCGCGAAATTTACAGGCTCGCTGCGGCCCGTTTCGGCCGCCCGCGCCCGCGCCATCGCCATGTCCGCCATCCGCGAAACCTATGAGGAAGCCGGCCTGCTGATCGGCACGCGTGGAGCCTTCGCGACCAGGGCGTCCGGCTGGCAGGGTTTTGTCGAGCATGGCGTGCAGCCTTCGCTGGACCGGCTGCGTCTGGTGGCACGCGCGATCACACCGCCCGGCCGCGTGCGCCGCTTCGATACACGGTTTCTTGCGGCCTGGCGGAGCGATGTCGCGGTGGCGCTTCCGGACGGCGGGCCCACGAACGAACTGGAGGAACTCGTCTGGCTGCCGCTGGCGGAGGCGAAGGAAGCCGATATCCCGACGATCACGCGCTCGATCCTGGGCGAGATGGAAAATCGCCTCGCCGCCGACCCGGACTTGCGGCCCGGCGGGACTGTTCCCTTCTACCGGATGCTGCACAATCGTTTCCAGCGCCACCTTCTCTGACACAAGGCAACCGATTGGAAGGAGAAGGCGCACCGCGGGAGCGGGAGCGGCCCGTTCGCCCCGTTCACACTTGACTTTCCAGCGGCACGGTTTATGTGTCCGGCCTGATTTCCGCGGCGGGTGACAGCCCCACGAAGCGGCGCATCCCTCCAATCGACGGACCGATACCATGGCGAAAGCTGCAAACATCAAGATCAAGCTGCTCTCTTCGGCGGACACCGGCTATTTCTACGTGACAAGCAAGAACAGCCGCACCAAGACCGAAAAGATGGTGATGAAGAAATACGACCCGATCGCGCGCAAGCACGTCGAGTTCAAAGAAACCAAGATCAAGTAATTCCGGCCTCACCGCCGAAATGCCAAAACGCCGCCCATCGGGCGGCGTTTGCGTTTGAGGCTACGGGACGCGGCGTTCAGCGGCCCGTCTCCTCCTGCTTCACGAGGCTCTGGAAATGGCGGGCTGTCTGCTACCGTTCATTCTGCTGATCGTTGGCGGGCTCATTGGAGCCCTGCTCGGCGGTCATACCGGTGCTTATCTTGGAGCCGCGGCCGGCCTGATCGTCGGTGTCGTGGCGATGCTGGCCTTGATCGGTATAATGGCGCTGGCGAAGCAGAAATAACCGCCTCGCCAGTTTTGTCATGCCTCGCTCGACAGAGAGGATGCGCCCCGTCGGACGAGGTGCGCCTTACGCTGCGTTCGATGCCTGCCGGCGGAAATTGCCGCGGCGCTTGCGGTTGCGGAAGGGCTTCTTCGCCGCCGGCTTGTCCATGAGTTGCCTCGGCAAAGCGTGGCGGTTCTCGCCACCGCTCTCCTCATGCGGCCGGCCGGCCGGCTTTCCATGAGGCCCCTTGCGGCCCGGCTTGTGGGCCGGACGCGACCGGTTCGGCCGATGATCCTGCTCGCGCTGGCCGGCACCCTCTGCCCTTGCCGGCTTCTCGCGCGGCTGCGGCGCCGGGTCGGGCTGGTCGAGATGCGATGCCGTGACTGGCAGGCGCATGCGAATGATCCGCTCGACCTGCCTGAGTTTGGAGGTTTCCGCCGGGTCGCACAGCGTGATAGCGATACCGTCGGCGCCGTTGCGGCCGGTGCGGCCGATGCGGTGCACATAGCTCTCCGCCTCGTCCGGCAGATCGTAATTCACCACATGCGTGATGCCCGGCACGTCGATGCCACGCGCGGCGATGTCGGTCGCGACAAGGATGCGCACGGAGCCGTCACGAAAGCCGTTCAGCGCCCGCTGGCGGGCGTTCTGCGACTTGTTGCCGTGGATGACGGCGGCAGAAAACCCGTCCCGCTCCAGATTGCGTGTCACTACGTCGGCGCCGTGCTTGGTCCGCGCGAAGATGAGCACGGGGCCTATAGCCTGATCGGCGAGCATGCCGGCGAGGATACCACGCTTCTGACGCGTACGCGCCATGACGACGCTCTGGGCGATCTCGCTGGCGGTGGTGCTCTGCGGTGCGGCCTCGACGCGAACGGGGTCCTTCAGAAGGTTACCGGCCAGCGCCTCGATCTCCGCCGGCATGGTGGCGGAAAAGAGCGAGGTCTGGCGATCCCGGTGCGTCGCCTTCACAAGGCGCTTCACGTCCGGCAGGAAGCCCATGTCGAGCATCCTGTCGGCCTCGTCGAGCACCAGGAAGCGCGTCTCGGCAAGGCTGACGTCTTTCTCGCGCACAAGATCGACCAGCCGGCCAGGTGTCGCCACCAGCACGTCGACGCCCATATGCAAGCGCTTTACCTGGCCGCCACGCGAGACGCCGCCGAGCACCAGCGCCGTCGACAGATGCAGGCCCTTCGCCAACTCGCGGAAGACTTCCTCGATCTGCACGGCGAGTTCGCGCGTCGGCGCGAGGATCAGAGCCCGCGCGGTGCGGGGGATTCTCTTGGTGCCGAGTGCTACGATCCTGGACAGGATCGGCAGCGCGAAGGCCGCCGTCTTGCCGGAGCCGGTCTGGGCAAGGCCGAGCACGTCACGGCCGGCGAGATAAGGAGGAATGGCGAGCGTCTGGATCGGCTTCGGGTGTTCGAAGCCGACGCGGGTGGCGGCGGCGAGGAGCACGCCGCTTATGCCGAGCTCGGCAAAGCCGGAAACCTCGGCAGTGGAATTCAAATTCTTGTTCTCGTTCAAAATAATCTTCTTTCGGCAGCGTTTTCGCCGCATGCATGAAGCGCCGCGGGGCGCAACCCGCGCGCAAAACTGTTTGATGAAACGACAAGGCGGCGAGCGTTATTGCTCGCGCGGCTGCGCTGTCGTGCCCGCGAACCTCGCGGGGCTCTTTCGCCTCTTGCCGTCAGTTCGGAAAGGGAGAAAACAGACGCAACCAGTCCCAAGGAAGGGGAAAGCCGGAAGCCGGCCCAAGCGCCCATGGCGACGCATATGGGGCTATTCGCCGGAAAGTGCAACCCAAATATTGTGCAGCGCAAAAAGCGCATTCCATCGAAATGGTGGACCGAAGCCCCTTCCTCTCTATTTCCATGACATCCACGGAGGACAAAATGGGTAATTATTCGAAGCTCATCGGCTCCATCGTCGGCGGCGTAGTCGGCTGGCTCGGATCGAAATACGCGCTGCCGCCCAGCCTGACATCGCCGGAAATCCAGGCAGCCGCGACGCTCATCCTGAGCGCCGTCGCGACCTATCTGTTCCCGGCGAATACGGCCGGTGCACCGAATACCGATACGACAATCCCTCCCGAGCCCAAGCCCGACAAGCAGCCGCAGTGATCCTGTCGGCGGCTAGCCGGCCGCTGCTTCGTTCGCCAGCCGCCCCAGTTCGACTACCGTGCGCCAATTGCGCGCCGTAGCCGCCACACCGCAGGCACGTTCCAGACCGGCCGCGAATTTGGACCGTCCGACTCCTTCCGGCGCATGGAAATAGAGCGTGCGGCCCATGATCGTGAACGCTTCCGGGCCGCCCGTTTTCTCCAATAGCGCGGTTAGAGCGTTCTTGTCCGGCGAGCCGTTGCAGATCGCGACGTGAACCTTCTTGGGATCGGCGGCCGCTTGCCGGGCATAAGGATTCCCGGCGACGACACTTTCCCATTCCTCGCCGCTGCGCACCATCACCCTGGCCGAAAAGCCGAACGTCCCGGCAAATGCGTCCACGATATCGTTTTCCAGCGATGCATCGGTTGCGGCGGCATGGAATACGACATTGCCGCTTTGAACGTAACTCTTCACATTCGTATGGCCGAGCGCGGAATGCATTGCACGCAATGCTTCCATCTTTACGGGATTGTTGCCGCCGACATTGATGCCGCGATAGAGCGCAATGAAGACGTCCTTCCCGCCGCTCATATCACCAGCCCCGCGATCGTCTCGTTGTCGGTAATGTCCTGATAGGCCCAGCCGGCCTCGTCGAAGCGGCGAGCAAGGATAGAGAAATTCTTTCGGTCCTTCGTCTCGATGCCGATCAGGACCGAGCCGAAATTGCGCGCCGATTTCTTCAGGTACTCGAAGCGCGCGATGTCGTCGTCCGGGCCCAGAAGTTCGAGGAAATCGCGCAACGCGCCCGGCCGTTGCGGGAAGCGGAAAACAAAATACTTCTTCAGGCCTTCGAAACGCAGTGCCCGCTCCTTCACATCCGGAAGACGCTCGAAGTCGAAATTGCCACCGGAAACGACGAGCACGACGCGCTTGCCGCGAAGTTCCTTCCTCGGCAAATCCTTCAGCGCGTCGATCGCCAGCGCGCCCGCCGGTTCCAGCACGACGCCCTCGATATTCAGCATCTCTATCATGGTGGCGCAGAGACGGTTTTCCGGAATGAGTTTCACCGCATCGGCCGGGAAATGCTTCAGGCGGCTAAAATTCTCGCGCCCGATCTCGCCCACCGCAGCGCCGTCGACAAAATTATCGACGCTTTCGAGCCGCATGCGCTTTCCGGCAGCGAGACTTTTGTGGAGGCTCGGCGCTCCCGCCGGTTCGGCGAAGAGGAAACCGGGCGCCTTGCCGATCTCCGCCAGATAGGTGGTGACACCCGCCGCCAGTCCGCCGCCGCCTACCGGCAGCACGACAAGATCGGGATCGGCAGCCATCTGCCGCGCGAATTCGCAAGCAACCGTCGCCTGCCCCTCGATGATGTCGCGATGATCGAAGGGCGGCACCATCAGCCCGCCTGTTTCAGCCGCAAAAGCTCGTGCTGCCGCATAACATTCGTCGAAGAAGTCGCCGGTCAGCCTGATCTCGACCTGATCGCCGCCGAACATCCTCGTCTTGTCGATCTTCTGCTGCGGCGTCGTCACCGGCATGAAAACGACGCCCTTCTTGCCGAAATGCCGGCAGACGAAGGCAAAGCCCTGCGCGTGGTTGCCCGCCGAGGCGCAGACGAAAATCTCCGCGCCCTCGCCTGCGGCAATCGCCTTGCGGAAAAAGTTGAAGGCACCGCGGATCTTGTAGGAGCGTACCGGCGACAGGTCCTCGCGCTTCAAGAAGACATGCGCGCCGGTCTTGCGCGAAAGATAGGCGCTCTGCTGCAGCGGCGTCTCGGGGAAGAGCGCCCGCATGGCCTCGGCCGCCTGCTCGACCCGATGCGTAAATCCCGTCATGCGAAACCCACACTCCTCATACGAAAAGATCGACCTTCTCGAATTTCGTCACGTCGATGATGCCGACATCGGAAATGCGCAATTCGGGAATGACCACCAGCGCCAGAAGCGAATGCTGCATGTAGGCGTTGTTCAAGCTGCAGCCCATCCGCCGCATGGCCCCGGTCAGCTTGGCCGCCTTCCCGGCGACGATCTCGGCGCGCTCGTCGGACATAAGGCCGGCGATCGGCATCTCGACCAGCGCGATCTCCCGGCCTTTGGAGACCATGACCACGCCCCCGCCCTTCTCGGCAAGGATGTTCGCGGCCACCGCCATATCAGCCTTGTTGGTGCCGACGACGATCATGTGATGCGAATCGTGCGCCACCGTCGATGCCATGGCGCAGTCTTCCGAATAGCCGAATCCGGAGACGAAGCCATTGGTGACGCCGCCTGTCGCCCGGTGGCGCTCGACCAGCGCGATCTGGCAGACATCGTTCGCACGATCCATGGCGACGAGCCCGTCCTCGACCGGCAGGTCGGCTTCCAGCGCCCGCGTCGGCGCCTGGTTCTCGATGACGCCGATGACGCGCGCCCTGACCTCGTTCGCCCCCTCCGGCGCGGCGATGTCGAAATCCTTGGCTTCCAGCCTCTTGCCGAGCCGGACGGTGTTCTTCGCCGTCGCCGGATAGGCATAGGCGGGAATGTCGGCTTCCAGCTTCCCGCTCGACGCCAGCCGCACGCCCCGCGCATAGACCTCGTCCACCGCCATCTTCGACAAATCCGAGACGATCAGGAAATCCGCCAGCCTTCCGGGCGCGATCGATCCGAGTTCGCGTTCCAGCCGGAAGTGCCGTGCAGTGTTGAGCGTCGCCATCTGGATGGCCGTAACCGGCTTCAAGCCTTGCTCGATGGCGTGGCGTACCACGCGGTCCATATGGCCGTCATGAACCAGCGTGCCGGAATGGCTGTCGTCGGTGCACAGGATGAAATTCCTCGGGTCGAGGCCGCGCTCCGTCACCGCCTTGATCTGCTCGGCGACGTCATACCAGGCGGAACCCAGCCGCAGCATCGCCTTCATGCCCTGGCGCACGCGGGCGATGGCGTCCTCGGCGCGCGTGCCCTCATGGTCGTCTTCCGGGCCGCCGGCCACATAGCCGTGGAAAGGCAGGCCGAGATCCGGCGAAGCGTAATGGCCGCCGACTGTACGCCCTGCCCGCACCGTCGCCGCGATCTCGCCGACCATGGTCGGATCGTTCGCCGCCACGCCGGGGAAATTCATCACTTCGCCGAGCCCGATGATGTTTTCCCAGTTCATCGCCTCTGCCACGTCCTCCGGCCCGAGAATGGCGCCACCATGCTCAAGCCCTGGCGCGGAGGGCACGCAGGACGGCATCTGTACGTAGACATTGGTCGGCATGGCGAGCGCCTCGTCATGCATCAGGCGCACACCCTCCAGCCCGAGCACGTTGGCGATTTCGTGCGGATCGATGAACATCGAGGTCGTGCCGTGCGGGATAACGGCGCGGCAGAACTCCGTCACCGTCACCATGCCGCTTTCGACATGCATATGCGCGTCGCAAAGCCCCGGCACGAGATAGCGGCCGCCGACATCTACCACGCGCGTCTTCTCACCGATCGCGTGCGAGGCATCCGGACCGCAATAGGCGAATCGGCCCTCGATGACGGCGAGGTCCGTCGCCGGGACGATCTCGCCGGAATGGACGTTCACCCAGCGCCCATTGCGCACGACGAGGTCGGCCTTCCTCCGTCCCATGGCGACATCGACAAGAACCGGCGCCACTTCCGTCCATGGTTTCGGCCGCATGTTGGCAGCTTTCGCGTTCATCAGTCCGTCCCTTCGCCGATCGCCTGTCCGGCATCGCGGCTTTGTCCGACACTCCATAGCCGCAAAACACCTCGGCGAACAATGCTGCCTCCTGGGCTCCATAGCCTCACGCGAGACAGTCCTGCGCAAGCTTTGAGGATCATCTTGCCGACAGCGGAAACTGGCGGCGCGGGAATCGTCACAGGTCGCATCGAGCGGAACTCACCATGGAAATCAGTGAATACGATTTCGACCTGCCGCAGACGATCGGCCTTCCACGTCTTTTTGCCATCGGCTTCGGCGGCGGCGATTATGGCGCCATCATCACGGAACTGCTCGGCTGCCTCGAACAGAACAAGCGCGACGCCGCGGCGCTGTTCGATCTCGGCACGATCCTGATGCTGAACGGCAAGCGGCAGGAAGGACTCGATTGCCAACTGGACGCGCTTCGTCTCAGCCCTCTGTTCCGCCAGCGGGCGACCGGCGCAGCCGAACCGCCGCTTAGGCTCCTGATGATTGCCGTCCCGGGGGACTTCATGGCGAATACGCCAGTTCAGTTCCTGCTCGAAGACGCGGGCGTCAGGCTCGACACGCTCTATGTGTCGCCGGATGGCGGACTGCCCGACCACATTCCGCCACATGATGTCCTGCTGGTCGGTATCGGCGAATCCGACGAGAGCGCGCCGATCCTGAAAACATTGCAGCCTGTGCTCGACCGTTGGCCGGGGCCGGTGCTGAACCGCCCGGCGGATGTGCTCAAGTTGGCGCGCGAGAGGCTTGCGGCAACGCTCCGGCCGGGGCGTGGGCTCGATGTGCCGGTGACGGTCCGCGTCGATCGCGCGATGCTGGAACTGCTCGCAGACGGCAGAATCCAGCCCGCCGATATTCTGGGCGAAGGCGCCTATCCGATCATCGCCCGCCCGGTAGGCTCGCATGCCGGTCACGGACTGAGCAAGCTCGATACGCCCGCCGCGATCCGCGCCTACCTTCAGACGCAAAAGGGCGAGGATTTCTCCATATCGCGCTTCGTCGATTATCGCGACGCCGACGGTCTTTTCCGTAAATTCCGCATCGTGCTCGTGGGCGGCCAGCCGTTGCTCGCGCATGTCGCCATCGGAGCGCACTGGATGTTGCACTATCTGAACGCCGGCATGGCGGAGAGCACGGCCAAGCGCGCCGAGGAGGCCGCGCTTATGGCGGCGTTCAACCTCGGCTTCGCCGCAAGGCATCGGGAAGCGCTGGCCGATCTGGCCTCACTGGCCGGCCTCGACTATTTCGCCGTCGATTGTGCCGAGACATCGGAAGGAAAGCTTCTGGTCTTCGAGACGGACACCGCCATGATCGTCCACGACATGGACCCGCCCGATCTCTATCCCTACAAGCACCCACAAATGACAAGGATATTCAAGGCGTTCCGGAAAATGCTCCACGCCCGCGCCCACAAAGCGCATGCGCGTGACAGCCTGATCGCCGCATCGGGCCTGCGGCAAATGGTGGGGCGAGAGCCGCTTTCCCGTTAGCCCTCGACGCTGACAGGGGTTGAAGCCGGCGGCGACAAGTGCCAAATCTGGAGCTTGTCCGCTCTCCTCTCCTTCCGGTCTCCATGGTCACCTATCTCGACGCCGCTACGGCCCCGCTGAAAAACACCGGCCAGATCCGCCTCTACGACGAGGCCGGCTTCGAAGGCATGCGCAAGGCTTGCGACCTGACTGCGCGCTGCCTGGACGAACTTGCCGGTGTCGTCGCGCCGGGCGTACCGACGGAGAAGATCGACCGCTTCGTCTTCGAATACGGCATGGACCACGGCGCGCTGCCCGCCACGCTCAATTATCGCGGCTACACCAGATCGGTCTGCACCTCGATCAACCATGTCGTCTGCCACGGTATCCCGGATGCCAAGCCTCTGCGCGAAGGCGATATCGTCAATATCGACGTCACTTACATCCTTGACGGCTGGCACGGCGATTCCAGCCGCATGTATCCTGTCGGCCCGATCAAGCGTGCTGCCGAACGGCTTCTCGAAGTGACGCATGAATGCCTGATGCTGGGCATCGCGGCCGTCAGGCCCGGCGCGCGTACCGGTGCGATCGGCGCGGCCATCCAGGCCTATGCGGAAGGCGAGCGTTGCTCGGTGGTGCGCGACTTCTGCGGCCACGGTGTCGGCCGCCTTTTCCATGACGCGCCCAACATCCTGCATTATGGCAGCCCCAACGAGGGGGTGGAGATGCGCGAGGGCATGATCTTCACCATCGAGCCTATGATCAATCTCGGCCGCCCGCATGTGAAGGTGCTTTCCGACGGCTGGACGGCGGTGACACGCGATCGCTCGCTCTCCGCGCAATACGAGCACACGGTGGGCGTGACGAAAGACGGGTGCGAAATCTTCACGCTTTCGCCTGCGGGCCTCGACCGACCCGGCCTCAGCAACTAAAGCGTGTCGCAACCTTTCAGATTCGCTCCATAGGGCTTTAGTTTTTTTATTTTGCGCATGTCTTTGTTCCGAAACCGGTTCCCACTTTCGGAAGACATGCTTTAAGCTCTCGTCTGCCGGTAAGGGGTTTCCCGGCGGGTGCGGCGGCGGATCATGACTTCCGAAGAAGACGAACGCGGATTTTTTGGCGAAGCGCGGGTGCAATCGACAGGATCGCCGCCGACCGAAAAGCCGCATTATCACGGACATCGCGAAAGGCTGAGGGCCCGCTTCGTCGAATCAGGTCCGGATGCGCTCGCCGACTACGAGATGCTGGAACTGATCCTGTTCCGCGCTTTCCGGCAGGGCGATACCAAACCGCTCGCCAAGGCACTGATCGCGCGATTCGGCTCTCTTGCCGAAGTGTTGGGCGCTCCCGTTCACCTGTTGCGTGAAGTGAAAGGGATCGGTGATGCCGCCGCGCTCGAACTGAAGATCATCGCCGCCGCCGCGCAACGCATGGCCAAAAGCGGCATCAAGGGCCGTCAGGTGCTCACCTCATGGGGCCAGGTGATCGATTACTGCCGCACCTCCATGGCCTTCGAGACCATCGAGCAGTTCCGCATCCTTTTCCTCGATAAGAAGAACGCGCTGATCGCCGACGAAGTGCAGCAGACCGGCACGGTGGACCACACGCCAGTCTATCCGCGCGAGGTGGTGCGCCGGGCGCTGGAACTATCGGCGACGGCGATCATCCTCGTACACAACCACCCCTCGGGAGATCCGACACCGTCGCGTGCCGATATCGACATGACGAAAACGGTGATCGAGACGGCAAAGTCGCTCGGCATCGCCGTCCACGATCACATCATCGTTGGCAAGAATGGCCACACCAGCCTCAAGGGACTGAAGCTGATCTGAAAGGCGACGATCACTGGCAGCGCAGCCATAGCCTTCGTTATCAACTCTGAGGAAGAAGACTATTGCCGCACTCTTTCGGCCATCGCCATGCGCCGGCCAGGAACGGGAATGAGGTCCACCCTGTCAGGCGGCGCGGCGCGGGAGCTTCCAATTGGGCCGCGGGAAATGGCAAGTGTAGCCGTTCGGATAGCGTTCAAGATAATCCTGATGCTCCGGTTCGGCTTCCCAGAAATCACCGACGGGTGTCACCTCGGTCATCACCTTCCCCGGCCAGAGACCGGAAGCATTAACGTCGGCGATCGTGTCTTCGGCCACCTTCTTCTGCTCATCGCTCGTGTAGAAGATCGCCGAACGGTAGCTGGTGCCGATATCGTTGCCCTGACGGTTCTTCGTGGTCGGATCGTGGATCTGGAAGAAGAATTCCAGCAAATCCCGGTAGCCGGTTTTCGCCGGATCGAAGACAATCTCGATCGCCTCGGCATGGGTGCCGTGGTTCCGGTAAGTCGCGTTCGGCACATCGCCGCCGCTGTAGCCGACGCGCGTCGAAATCACGCCCGGAAAGCGGCGAATCAAATCCTGCATGCCCCAGAAGCATCCACCCGCCAGAACGGCACGTTCTTCACTCATCAGCAAACCCTCCAGGCTAGTTGGAACATTCGAAGCATTCGGCCGACAAAGCTGAGCGCTTTCTTCGCCTAAGATGGGCGTTTGGCGGCAGGATGTCCAATCCACACCGCGCGGAGCGGGTCACGTTCGCGTCAAAATTCGGGTCCCTTACAGAGCCGACGGTAGCGATCCCCCTCTCCGTCGTGCTCCGCACGACACTTCTCCCCCACTTTCGCGGGGGCAGGAAGAGGTAGCCTACCACCATTTCTCCGGCTCGAAGCGGCCGGCGGCCTTCTCGATGACCGAAGCCGTGCGGAAGAGCGTCTCTTCCTCGAAGGGCCGGCCGATCAGTTGCAGGCCGAGCGGCAGGCCGCGCCCGTCTAGCCCGGCGGGAACCGCGATACCCGGCAGGCCGGCCATGTTGACCGTCACCGTAAAGACGTCGTTCAGATACATCTTCACCGGGTCGGCGCTCATGTCCTGATCGGCTATGCCGAAGGCTGCGGACGGCGTCGCCGGCGTCAGGATCGCATCCACACCGGCGGCGAAGACGTCCTCGAAATCCTTCTTGATGAGGGTGCGGACCTTCTGCGCCTGCACGTAATAGGCATCGTAATAGCCCGCAGAGAGCACATAGGTGCCGATCATGACGCGGCGCTTCACCTCGCGGCCGAAGCCGGCTGCGCGCGTCCGCTCGTACATGTCGACGATATCCCTGCCCGGCACGCGCAGCCCGTAGCGGACGCCGTCGTAGCGCGCGAGGTTGGACGAGGCTTCGGCCGGCGCGACGATATAATAGGCCGGCAGCGCGTATCTCGTATGAGGCAGCGAGATATCGACGATCTCGGCACCTGCGTCCTTCAGCCAGGCGATGCCCTGCTGCCAGAGCGTCTCGATCTCGGCCGGCATGCCGTCCATGCGATATTCCTTCGGAACACCGATCTTCATGCCCCTTACCGAGCCGCCGAGCGCGGCTTCATAATCCGGCACCGCGCGATCGACAGAGGTCGTGTCCTTCGCGTCCACCGATGCCATGGATTTCAGCATGATCGCGGCATCGCGCACGTCTCGCGCGATCGGGCCGGCCTGATCCAGCGAAGAGGCAAAGGCGACAGTGCCCCAGCGCGAGCAGCGGCCATAGGTCGGCTTAATGCCTACCGTGCCTGTAAAGGCCGCCGGCTGGCGGATCGAGCCACCCGTGTCCGTAGCCGTGGCACCGGCGCAGAGCCATGCGGCAACCGCAGCCGCCGAACCGCCGGAGGAGCCGCCCGGTACCAACGCCTTGTTGTCGCCTCTGGCGCGCCACGGATTCACGACCGGACCGTAATAGGAGGTCTCGTTGGACGAGCCCATGGCGAATTCGTCCATGTTGAGCTTGCCGAGCATGACCGCGCCATCGGCCCAGAGGTTCGCCGTCACGGTGGACTCATAACGCGGCTTGAAGCCGTCAAGGATGTGCGAACCGGCCTGAGTGTGGAAACCCTGGGTGGCGAAAAGATCCTTGATGCCGAGCGGGATGCCTTCCAGCGCGCCCCCTTCGCCATGCGCCAGCCTTGCATCGGAAGCCTTCGCCATGGTGCGCGCGCGGTCATGGGTGACGGCGACATAGGCGTTGAGCGCCGGATTGGCCATGTCGATCGCGGAAAGATAGGCGTCGGTCAGTTCGGCGGAGGTGATCTCTTTCGCGCGCAGTTTCGCACGGGCTTCGGCGATGGTCAGTTTAACAAGTTCGCTCATCGGGCAATCTTCTTATTGATAAAATTCTCGGGCCGGTCGGGGAGCCTACTCGACGACCTTCGGCACGAGGAAGAAATTCTCCTCTGTTGCCGGCGCGTTGGCGATGATGTCGCCCGCCTTACCACCATCCGTCACGACGTCCTGTCTTTTCTTCATATCCATCGGCGTAACGGAGGTCATCGGCTCGACACCGGAGACATCCACCTCATTCAGTTGCTCGACGAAACCGAGGATGGCGTTCAGTTCGCCCGTCATGCGTTCGGCATCCTCGTCGTCAACGGCGATGCGGGCAAGCTTCGCCACGCGCTTCACGGTATCGATGGTGACCGACATCTTCTTCTCCGGCGGAAATCAAGGCGCGTCATAGCGACGGCGGCGGCGGCGCGCAATATCGCCGGCCACCGCGGCCCTGAATGAAGCAGGAAGACAGGCAGGTTTACAGCGAAACCATGCCGCCCGGCTCGGGCGCCAGAACCTCGACGCCCGAGCCTTCCATGCCGGATCTGAACTTCTCCGCCGTCTGGTCGATGATCGGGAAGGAGCCGTAGTGGCACGGCATCACCGTGTCGAACTTGAAGAAACGCCTGCAGGCAAGCGCTGCCACCGCGCCGCCCATGGTGAAACGGTCACCGATCGGCACGAGGCCGATCTTCGGCTCGTGCAGTTCGTTGATGAGCGCCATGTCGGAGAAGATGTCGGTGTCGCCCATATGGTAGAGCGTCTTCTCGCCCGGGAAGTGCAGGACGAGCCCGCCCGGATTGCCGAGATAGGTGTTGGTCCCGCCCTCGCCGCCGAAAGAAGACGAATGCCAGGCTGCGACGAAGGTCGTGGTGAAGCCGCCGCAATCGACGGTGCCGCCATGGTTGCCCGGATTGATCTTGCCCTGGTCCGCACCCTGCCCGACGAGATACATGCATATCTCGAAATTGGCGACCAGCATGGCGTCCGTCTTCTTCAGGATGGCGAGCGCATCGCCGACATGGTCGTTATGGCCGTGCGTCAGGAGCACATGGGTCACGCCCGCCGCCGGCCCCTCCCAGCCCTTGTCCCACGACGGATTGCCTGTGAGGAACGGGTCGATCAGGATTTTTGCGTTTCCCGCTTCGACGCGGAACGCCGAATGGCCATACCAGGTGATCTTCATCGAAAATTTCTCCGGCTCGATTTTCTGTTGAGGTGAGAATAGAACGACCGGCAGCAAGGTCAAAGGAAAGTCATAGAAAAGTGCCGGTCCTTCCGATCGACGAACTGCTGCGAGGACTACAGCCGGGAAAGGTGCTGGCCGGCATCGATCTCGGTACGAAGACGATCGGCCTCGCGATCTCGGACCGCTCGCTCGCCTTCGCGCATCCACGGCCGGTCATCATGCGAAGGAAGTTCTCCGTCGATGCGGAAAAGCTGCTGGCGGCTGTCCAGTCGGAGAATGCGGGGGGGATCGTCGTCGGCCTGCCTGTGAACATGGACGGTTCGGAAGGTCCGCGCGCGCAGGCGAGCCGCGCCTTCGTGCGCAACTTGGAACGGCTGACGGACCTCGCCTTCGCCTTCTGGGACGAGCGGCTTTCGACTGTCGCGGCCGACCGGGCGCTGATCGAAATGGACGTGTCGCGGAAAAAGCGGGAAGGACGGATCGATTCCGCCGCCGCTTCCTTCATCCTGCAGGGCGCGCTCGACCGCCTTCAGGCGCTCGGCGGGCGGGCGGAGCCTCGGGCATAGGGTGGCAGCGCGATCCGCGCATAAGGGCCGGCTTGGCGTTCGTGCCGTTCCATCGATCCGACCATGGCATTCGCGATCGAGCGGGCGCGCCGTGCCCGCCACCACGAGCCGATCTGGCGCCGGCGGCGGAAAGCGTAGAGCGCGGCGATGAAGAACGTGTCGAAAACGCAGGCCTTGGCGACAAGCGGAGGGATGGTGGCGGGATCGAGACCGAGGATCTGGCCGTAAATCTGGAATACGAAATCATGCATCTGCCGCGTCAGCATGATGTAGCCAAAATTCATGTCGTTCAGGGAGAGGAAATACCACCCCCAGAAGAGGGCAAGCGGAGCGGCCCAGGCGATGAGCAGATAGCGCACTAGCGTCGTCCCCCGCTTCCCTGGCCGCCGCCAAGCCGGGCAAGCAGGCTGTCATGCGCGGCATGCAGGGCCATGGTGCGAGCGGGCGCGCCTTCCGGATCGCCCGCGCGGAAGGCGGCTGTGCGTCGCTCGGCGCATATAGCGAGATAGGACGCCAGGAGCGCGCAGATCTCTACTGCCATCGATCGATAGAGTCCGATAGCCTCCGCCCCTGCCGCGCAGCCGAGGAAAACGAGCGTGAAAACAGCGACGGCGGCTCCGAAGGCAAGGCCTGCAATTTCGTCGGCCTCGTTTCCCTCCGTCTGCCGGTCAGCAAAGCAAGTGATGAGGGTCCATAGAAAAAGGCACGCCACGATGCCGAACCCGATGGCAAGCAACGCGCAAAGCGCCGGCGGCACAGGCATGGCGTCGACAGGGAACTGGATACCGATCGCGGCCAGCACCGCGGTGAAATTCTCTCCGCCATGCAGGCTGGCAAGCAGCGTCAGGGCAACAAAGACAATCGCCCAGTGCAGACAGACAAAGAGGGTGAGAATCCGGTTCATCGCTTTCCCGCTTGTCCCGTGAAACTGGAACGCGAGACCGGCAAGAGCAATGGAAACCATTCGTTAAGGTTAACGGAAAGTTTCAATGGGGAGAAGTTAGGCGGAACTGGCTGCTTTCCTCACCTCCCGGCGGCCAGTTGCCTACGAGGTACCCAATCTCGACGGAGGCGGGCAATCGCATATGCGGGATACCCCCACTCCGCTCATCAAGGGAACGGCCGCAAAGCGGGTGGGGAGGGATCGTCCTATCCGACCTCCGGATAAAGCGTGTCCAGGATCATGCGCGCGTCGTGGCGGCCGTCGAGCATGCCGTAGGTGGCGCGCCATTGGCCGCCGAGGCGGGTCTCGACGAAGGCGTCGGCGATGCGGCCGGCGCCAAGGCGTTTCAATTCGGCGGCGGCGGCGGAAAGCGCAAGCTGTTCGCAGAACATGCGCGCCGAGCCCTCGTCCGAACGCGCGACTTCCATGGCCGCACGCAGCACGCCGACGGTTCCCTCGCCCGCCAGGCCAAGATCGCGCCCGATGGTCTCCATGACCTCGTCGAAAAGGCCCGGTCCGCGCTTCAAGACGCGCAGCACGTCGAGCGCCATGACGTTGCCGGAGCCTTCCCAGATGGCGTTGACCGGGGCCTCGCGGTAGTAGCGGGCAAGCGGCGCCTCCTCGATATAGCCATTGCCGCCGAGGCACTCCATCGCCTCGTAGAGCAGGGCCGGAGCCGTCTTGCACACCCAGTATTTGACGACCGGCGTCATCGCGCGTGCGAAGGCCGCCTCGGCGCGGTTCTCGGCAGCCTCGTCGAAAGCGCGCGCCAGCCGGAACGACAGAGCGGTCGCGGCCGCGACATCGAGCGCCATGTCGGCCAGCACGCGCTGCATCAGCGGCTGGTCGATCAGCGTCTTGCCGAAGACCTTGCGGTAGCGCGCGTGATGAACGGCCTCGGTGAGGCCGGCGCGCATGATCGCCGAGGAACCGAGCGCGCAATCGAGCCTGGTCAGCGTCACCATATCCATGATGGTGCCGATACCCTCCCCCGCCTCTCCGACCATCTCCGCGACGGTGCCGACGAATTCAACCTCCGAAGAAGCGTTGGAGCGGTTGCCGAGCTTGTCCTTCAGGCGCTGGAAACGGAACCCGTTGACCGTGCCGTCGCCGAGGATGCGTGGCACGAGAAAGCAGGAAAGCCCTTCGCCCGCCTGCGCGAGCACCAGGAAGGCGTCGCTCATCGGCGCCGACATGAACCATTTGTGCCCGTTGATCCGATAGAAGCCGTCGCTTGCCCGCTCGGCACGCGTCGTGTTGGCGCGAACGTCGGTGCCGCCCTGCTTCTCCGTCATACCCATGCCAAGCGTCAAGCCGGATTTCTCGACCGGCGGCCGCTGGCTAGGATCGTATTTGCGCGAGGCGACGCGTGGCGCCCATTCGCGGAACAGCTTCGGATTCGCCATCAGCGCCGCCAGCGAGGCGCTGGTCATGGTGATCGGGCAGAGGTGCCCGGTTTCCAGTTCCGAGGTGAGATAATAGCGGGCGGCGCGGATCTGGTGGCGCCGACCGGTCTCGGTCTCGCCGTTCTCCCAGATCGAGCAATGCAGGCCGTTCGCCATCGAGCGACGCATCAGCGCGTGATAGGCCGGGTGGTATTCGACGATATCGAGGCGACGGCCCTGGCGGTCATGTGTCCTGAGCTTCGGCGTTTCGGTGTTGGCAAGGCGCGCAAGCTCCTGCGCCTCATGAGACATGACGAAGCGGCCGAGCGCGTCGAGGTCGTGCCGCACCGGTTCGGAAAAATCCTCGGCAAGCTGGATCAGCAGCGGATCGCCGCGCCAGGCGTTCGAGCCGGCGAGCGGCGGCGACTGGTTGGGTACCTCCTGGGTCAAGCCGATCCTCTGCGTTGACACGACCTATACGCGTTCGGTGGAATCCGTACCCTCTCCATCCGGTTTAGGGAACAGGTGAAAGCTCGCGAGCGGTGGAAAGGGCGCCGATCATACGGGGTCAAGGGTCAACCGTATCCCTCGGCGCCGATACTCTGCTGGTTGTTGTAGCGCGCGCCATGGGCGAAACCGACCGGCAGGATCGCCTCGATCTCTTCGATATCCTTCGGCGTCAGCACAATATCGGCGCCGGCCGCGTCCTGCTGCAAATGCTCGGGCGAGCGCGTGCCGGGGATCGGGATGACATGCGGCGCACGGGCGAGCAGCCAGGCGAGCGCCAACGACGAAGGCGAATGCCCCTTTTCGTGCGCATATGCATTGAAGAGGGCAATCTTCTCCTTGTTGAGACCGAAATTGGGCTCAATGAAACGAGGATTCGTGCGCCTGAAATCCTTCTCGTGGAAACGCGCCGGATCGGGAATGACATCGGCGAACATGCCGCGCGCTAGCGGCGAGAAGGCGACGAGCGCCGTGCCATGCCTCGCGCACGCCTGGACGAGGCCAAGCTCCGGCAGGCGCGTCCACAGAGAATATTCGCTCTGCACCGCCATCACCGGATGCACGGCGGCAGCCCGTTCGAGCGAGGCCGGCGATATCTCCGAAAAGCCGATGCCGCCGATCTTGCCTTCTTCCTTGAAGCGGATCAGCGTCCCGACGACATCCTCGATCGGAATGCCCTGGTCGCGACGATGAATGTAGAACAGATCGACATGATCGATACCGAGCCGCTTCAGGGACCCTTCGAGGCATTTGCGCAGATAAGCCGGATCATTGTCGAAACCACGCGGCGGGCCGACCTTGATGCCGGCCTTGGTGGCGATCGTGAAGCTTCCCTTCTTCCCTTTCAGGAAACTGCCGATGACCTCTTCGGAGCGCCCGGCGCCGTATATGTTCGACGTATCGAGATGGGTGACGCCGAGATCTAGCGCCCTGGCGAGAGTCCGGTGGCTTTCGGCCCCGTCCGTCTCCCCATAAAAGCCTCCGAAGCTCATGCAGCCAAGGGCAATCGCGCCGACGAGAGGCCCATCGGCCCCGAGCTTGCGTTGTTGCATCAATCAATTCCCGGTGTGGTTCGACGGATGGCGGGGTTGCGCTGGAGAAGCGCAGGCATGGAGGGATCCGTTTATAGCTACTTCCCGCGAGACCTGCCAATATCCGCTTTGCCGGGCGCGGTGTCCATGTCTTCAATGTTTCTTCGCCTGCACGAGATAGGCGTCGATCTCAACATCACCGAGCCATTTCATGGCCTCCATCCGGTGCAGGCCCTCGACGAGGATATACCGTTTGCCGTCATGTCGGACACGAATGGGCGCCTTCAGCCCATTCTCCAATATGTCTTCCGCAAGGAGGCGCACCGTTTCGGGGTGCAGCGTATTGCGGCGGGCGACCGGAATATAGATGTCGTCGATGACGACCTTTTTGGCGATGAGCATGGCGTGCCGGCCTCCAATGCAATGGATAGTGCCCTTAGCGCCAAAGTCCAGCGGCGTGCCAACTTTTGGGGTTGGCAAACACCTTGCGCTGGCATGATCCATGTCGTTTCCCTCGCGCTAATGGTCGCGGCAATCGCTATCGCCGCCGACGGCGAGGCTCGATAGTCGGCGTGGAACAGTACCCCCAATGAGGCTGATCATGACAGAAGGCCTGGAACCGGCCGAACCCGTGCCCGTCGCCGAACGATCGCGCCGAGGTGGGCGCGCCGGAAAACGTGCAAGCGCCGGCGCCCATTTCGAGCAGCCGCCTTTCCGCCGGCACCGCATCCTCTTCGAGCCGACACGGATCGTTTCGGAGGACGAACTGGAATCGATCCATCTCGCGTCGCTCAGGGTATTGAAGGAAATCGGCGTCGAGGTGCTGCATGACGAGGCGCGCGCCATCATGAAGAAGAACGGCGCCGACGTCGCCTCCGGCGGCACGCGCGTTCGCTTCGATGCCGACATGATCCTGGAACAAATCGCACATTGTCCGTCGAGCTTCACGCTCCATGCCCGCAATCCGGCGCACGATCTCGAATTCGGCGGCAACGCCATCATTCTCGCCCAGATGGCCTCGGCCCCGAATTGTTCCGATACCGACCGCGGAAGGCGGCCCGGCAACCAGACGGATTTCCGCAATTTCCTCAAGCTCGCCCAGATGCACAACATCCTCCAGTGCACCGGCGGCTATCCGGTCGAGCCAATCGATATCCATCCCTCGATCCGGCATCTGGAATGCCTGCGCGACCTCGCCACGCTGACCGACAAGGTCTTCCACATCTATTCGCTCGGCAAGGAGCGCAACACGGACGGTATCGAGATCGCTCGCATCGCGCGCGGCGTTCCCCGCGAGCAATTCGAGAAGGAGCCTTCCTGCTTCACCGTCATCAACACCAACTCGCCGCTCAAGCTCGATATCCCGATGATGGAAGGCATCATCCAGATGTCGGGCGCCGGCCAATGCGTGATCGTGACGCCGTTTACGCTTGCAGGCGCCATGGCGCCGGTGACGATTGCCGGCGCGGTCGTGCAGCAGAACGCCGAGGCGCTCGCCGCGATCGCCTTCGCCCAGATGGTACGGAAAGGGGCACCCGTCGGCTATGGCGGCTTTACATCGAATGTGGACATGAAATCCGGCGCACCGGCTTTCGGAACGCCGGAATATATGAAGGCGCAGCTTCTCGGCGGCCAACTCGCCCGGCGCTACAATATCCCCTACCGCACCTCCAACACCTGCGCGGCCAACACGGTCGATGCCCAGGCCGCCTATGAGAGCGTCTTTTCGCTGTGGGGAGCGATCCAGGGCGGCGGCAATTTCATGATGCATGGCGCCGGCTGGCTGGAAGGCGGTTTGCGTTGCTCCTACGAGAAGATGATTCTCGACATCGACCTGTTGCAGATGGTGGCGGAATTCCTGACCCCGCTCGACCTGTCGGAAGATGCGCTTGCCGTCGACGCGATCCGCGATGTCGGACCGGGCGGACATTTCTTCGGTACGCAGCACACGCAGGACCGCTATCGCAACGCCTTCTATTCGCCGGTCCTGTCCGACTGGCGCAACTACGAGACCTGGATGCTGGCCGGCGCTCCGACCGCGATCGAGAAGGCGAACCACGTCTGGAAGGAGCGGCTGGCCAGCTACGAAGAACCGGCGATGGACCCCTCGATCCGCGAGGAACTCGACGATTTCGTCGAACGCCGCATCGCCGAAGGCGGCGCCCCGACAGATTTTTGATATTCGACAATTTTCTTTATCTACGGACAGATCTCTATGAAATCCCACGTAAAAGCGGTTGTGATCGGCGGCGGGGTCGTCGGTTGTTCGGTGCTTTATCATCTGGCGCGAGCCGGGTGGACCGATATCATGCTGATCGAGCGCTCGGAGCTTACCTCCGGCTCGTCCTGGCATGCGGCGGGCGGCTTCCATACGCTGAACGGCGATCCGAACGTCGCCAAGCTGCAGGCCTACACCGTGCAGCTCTACAAGGAGTTGGAAGAGCTTTCCGGCCAGTCCTGCGGGCTGCATCTGACCGGCGGGGCGATGGTGGCCGACAGTCCGGAACGGATGGACTTCCTGCGGCTGGCCCACGCCAAGGGTCGCTATCTCGGGATGGACACGGAGCTGATCACGCCGTCCGAAGTGAAGGCGATGTTCCCGCTGATGGACGAGAAGAACTTCGTCGGCGCCATGTGGGACCCGGTCGAGGGTCATCTCGACCCGTCCGGCACAACGCACGCCTATGCCAAGGCCGCGCGCAAGCTCGGCGCGGAAATCGTGCTCAGGAACCGCGTCGTCGAACTGACGCAGGAGCCGGACGGTACCTGGAACGTCGTTACCGAACAGGGAACCGTCAAGGCCGAGCACGTGGTGAATTGCGGCGGGCTGTGGGCGCGCGAGGTCGGCCGCATGGTCGGGCTCGAACTGCCGCTGCTTGCCATGGAGCATCACTACCTTCTGACCGAGGACATTCCCGAGGTCATGGAGTTCAACAAGACGACTGGGCGCGAGATGATCGGCGTCATGGATTTCAAAGGCGAGATCTATACGCGCCAGGAACGCAACGGCGTGCTGCTCGGTACCTATGAGAAGATGTGCAAGCCATGGTCGCCGGTGGAGACGCCGTGGAGCTTCGGGCATGAATTGCTGGTGCCCGACCTCGACCGCATCGCGCCGTCGCTGGAAGTCGGCTTCCGTCATTTCCCCGGCATCGAGAAAGCCGGCATCAAGCAGATGATCAACGGTCCCTTCACCTTCGCGCCGGACGGCAATCCGCTCGTCGGTCCCGTGCAGGGTCTCACCAATTTCTGGTGCGCCTGCGCGGTAATGGCCGGCTTCAGCCAGGGCGGCGGCGTGGGGCTGGCGCTGTCGAACTGGATGGTGAACGGCGATCCGGGCTTCGATGTCTGGGGCATGGACGTCGCGCGCTTCGGCGAATGGGCGACACTGCGCTACACCAACGCCAAGGTACGCGAGAACTATTCACGTCGTTTCTCCATCCGTTTCCCGAACGAGGAACTGCCGGCGGCAAGGCCGGCGCAGACGACGCCGCTCTACGATACGATGCTGGCCGAGAACGCCGTCATGGGCGATAGCTGGGGCCTTGAGACGCCGCTCTGGTTCGCGCCGAAGGGCACGGAACCGAAGGATATCGTCTCCTTCCACCGCTCCAATGATTTCGAGCATGTCGGCAACGAGGTGCGCGCCGTGCGCGAGCGTGTCGGCGTGACCGAGATCGCGAACTTCGCCAAATACGAGGTGAGCGGCCCCGGCGCGGAAGCTTTCCTCAACCGGCTGATGACCAACCGGATGCCGAAGAAGGGCCGCATCGTGCTGACCCCGATGCTGAACGAATTCGGCAAGCTGATCGGCGACTTCACGATCGCCCACGCGGGCGACGAGCGGTTCATGGTCTGGAGTTCCTCGGCCGCGCAGAAATACCATATGCGCTGGTTCGAGAGACACCTGCCGAAGGATGGGTCGGCCAATGGGGCAGTAAGAATCCATCGCTTCGACATGACGCTGGTCGGCCTGTCGATCGCCGGGCCGAAATCCCAGGAGCTTCTTCGGAAGCTGGTCGATCAGGATATCTCGACAAAGAACTTCCGCTTCATGGATTTCCGCGAGATGGCAGTTGGCGGCGCGCCGTGCATGGTGAACCGCATCACCTATACGGGCGATCTCGGCTACGAGATCTGGATGCAACCGGCGTATCAGCGCCTGGTCTATCGCGCGATCAAGGAAGCCGGCGCGGAGTTCGGCATCGCCGATTTCGGCATGCGGGCATTGCTCTCGATGCGTTTGGAAAAGAATTTTCCTACCTGGTTCCGCGAACTTCGGCCGATCTACGGGCCGTTCGAGGGCGGGATGGACCGCTTCGTAAAGATGGAGAAGAACGACTTCATCGGCCGCGAGGCGGCGGCGAAGGAACTGGAAGCCGGGCCGAAGCTCAGGCGTGTTTCCTTCATGGTCGATGCGCTCGATGCCGACGTCATGGGCGACGAGCCGATCTGGGCAAAGGTTTCGACGGACTATGGCACGGTGGAGAAGCCGCATGGCTATGGCGCCACGCGTTTCGACGAGAATGGCGGCGAAACCCGCACTTCGAATGCCGATGAAGGCGATTCCTCGATCCGCGGCATCGTCGACGGCGAATGGCGGGTCGTCGGTTGGGTGACCTCGGGCGGATATGCGCACTATGTCGGACAGTCGATGGCGCAGGGCTATGTGCCGGCTGCGCTGGCGGAAGACGAAAGCTCCGGCCTATTCGAGATCGAGATATTGGGGCGCCGCCGGGCGGCACGCATCAATGCCGCGCCCCTCTTCGACCCGACCGGAGAAAAGATGCGCGCGTAACCGGACCTCGCCGATTGCCGCCGCCTCATCGGCCATGGTAACAGCCGGCGTGTTCGAGCATGGCAGGCGCACGGTGGGTAATTTTCTGGTGAGCCTCGGCAGGCGGCTCGGTGAGATAAGGCTCGGGCCGCTCGACGGGGCGATCGTTTTCGTTGCCCTTTACTGCCTGTTCCAGGCTCTTACGCAGCCATTGGTGAGCTATGGGGTAGGCGCGGGCGTCAATATCGACGAGGCCGAGCAGCTCATCTACCTGCCGCATTTGTGGATGGGATACGGAAGTTCCCAGCCGCCACTCTACAGCTGGCTGACCGCCATCTTCTGCCAGATTTTCGGCACAACGATCCTGTCGCTGAAAATCGTGAAATATCTGATCTTTCTGCTTGGGATGGTCTGCGTCGCGGTTAGCGTACGCCGATTGGGATATTCCCGTGGAGCGGCCGCGGCCGCCATGCTCGGCCTGTTCACCATCCCTGAAATCCTCTGGGAAATGCAGCGTGCGCTGACCCACTCCGTTGCCGCATTCGCATTCTCCGCCATGATGGTCATGGCCCTGGTCCTGCTTTTCGAGAAGCGCACCCTTGCAAGGTACGCCTTTTTCGGTCTGGCGGCGGGATTGGCTCTGCTCGCCAAATACAACGACGTCCTTCTCCTTATCGCATTGACCGCAGCGGCGCTGTCCGTTCCGGCCTATCGGCCGGCCATTCTCGATCGCAGGATCGTGATGAGCGCATTGATCACGGCCCTCGTCGTCTTCCCGACCGCGCTCTGGAGCCTGGAGCACCAAGGCGCCCTGCTCGGCCACGCTTCGAAATTCCAGATGGGCAATTCCGGAGCCTATATCTCGGCACGGCTGCAAGGGCTCGGGGATCTGATAGTGGGGAGCATCAGCTTCGCCATATTGCCATTCGGCCTTGTCATCATAGCTTTCGCTACGGAAAAGCTGATGAGGAAGGTTTGGCGGCAGAGTGCAGGGGCCGGTGCCCAGTTTATCGGCCGCACCATCGTTTTCGGTCTGTCGGTTGCGGCGGTACTGATCATCGCGAGCGGCGCGGCCGAAGTTCGAAATCGCTGGCTGCTGCCGCTCCTGTTCCTGGTGCCGGCATATGGTGCGATGCGTGCCGACGAATTCGACCTTAAAGGTCGGGAAATCCAGCATTTCCTTGCAGGTGTAGGTGCAGCGATCGCAATCGCGGCGATTCCTGCAATCTGGTACATACAAGTCGGAGGCGGAAACGGCTTTTCCAGTTCCATGCGGCTCGACTATCCGGCTTTCTACAGGCTTGTGACAGCCGACGGGCCGGTTTCAACCATCGTCGGCGACGAGCAATGGGTCGGCAATTTCCGTCTGGTCGAGCATGACCTCGTCATCCTCGATCCCCAGACCCCATATTTCAACAGTCTCATACGGCTCCCAGCCGTAGTAGTATGGCTTCGCGGCAGCGGCTCGGTCCCGCAAGGCTTGCTGGAGAGGATAGAAAAGGCCGGCTACGCCGTGGACGGCGCCGTGCACCGTCTCTCCGTGCCTGAGCATCTGGCCTCAAAAGGCAGCCGCGATGCGAGTTTCGTCCGGCTTCGGAAAATCCGCGATGTTCCGGCGACGGAAAGCGACGCTCCGGATACCGAGCCCACTCGAGACGGCGACTGAGAGACGCCTTTCATCTCCTGTCAGTGATCCTTACCGCCGGCGAAGAAGAGTTTTTCCCATTTCTTCTGCGCCTGATAGCCCTCGCGGATGAAGGGCGTGAAGGGCGCAAGATTGAGCAGCAGCCAGTTAGTGAGGCTTGCAGGAAAGCGGGTCGGCTTCACGAAATCGACGAACAACACCACGCGCGTCTCGCCCGAATGGTTCCAGGCTTCGTGCTCATAGGCGTCGTCGAAGAGCAGCACCTTGCCTTCGTCCCAGTGACAGATCCGGTCAAGCACGCGGATGGCGATCTTGTCGCGTTCTGGCGGTACTTTCAGGCCGAGATGCAGGCGCAGGACGCCATTATAGGGGCCGCGGTGCGCCTTCAAATGCTTGCCGGGCTCGAAGATCGAGAACATCGCCGCCTTGAGGCCGGGAATTTTCTGCAGGATGCGCCAGGTCTCCGGGCAGGCGCCGATGCCCTCCTCCGATATCGAACCGTAGCCACACAGAACGAAGGTCTTCCAGTCGCGATCTGTGGAAATCGTGCTGACCTCGCTCAATATCTCGTGGAAGCCCGGCAACTCGTCCTTGCGGGTGAGCACACGATCCAGCTCGGCACGGATGAGCTTCCATTCCTTTTCGATGTCCGCAGCCCAGGGGAAAGTGGCGTTGTCATAAACCGGCGGATTGCCGTGGATGGCGTATTTCAGATTGAGCCGTTCCGCCCAGTCCACGATGGCCTGACCAATGCGATAGCCAAGCCCCTTCTTGAACATGGGGTCCTCGATCCCCTCCGTGCGCTTTTGTTCGAAATTCCCGATGCTGACCTTCTGATCCATTTCATGCAGTCCTGTCTGTTCGCGCGCCCAAAAGGATATTCCCGTGCTCCGGCAACCAGATATCGCCGAAGCGGCGCACTTCAACGGGAAATCGGACAACCTCAATTAAGGCGGTTTCGCGGCAAAAACCGTTTCGCATTCCCCGTCCCTTGTCTCCCGGGCGGCTTCCGTCCAATCTGTCAGGCCGGCTTTTGTACGAAGACAGTCAGCGAACCGTCGTCGTTCAGCTTCACTGCAAGAATCTGGCCGGACTTGATCGATTTTTCCTCAAGCTTGACGTGAAGGGAAGCATTGGCATCGATAGCGTCCCGAAGCGCCTTGACCCCCTTACGGTTTGCAGCGACAGCCTTGTCGATCACCGCCTTGTCGGCACCCGTACCGACGTCCACGATCCGGAGGAACGCAACCTTCTTCATCGATTGTACCCGGGCTGCGCCATCTTCACTGGCATGTATCCCGGCGACGGCCGCATCGACGGGGCTTTGCTTCTGCGCGGCCCCGCTGTCCTCCGGAGCCACGCCGCCAGTATTCGGTGTCTGCTGGACACTGTCGCTCATGCTTCGGGTTGCTTTGTTCGCATCGTTGCGCGGGCCGGCGGCGATGGACGGAATTGCTAGTACGAGTGTGCAAGCCGCCGCGACCCCGATTGTCGCTTTCCTCATTTCTCAACTTCCTTCGATCGGATCACCTGTCGGACAACAGGTTCAACGCCGGCGAGTTCCCGGAATTGACGAACGGCAGCGGCGTTCAGCCCGTCGCCGAAGCGCCCGCACCGGCCGCAAACGCTGCGAAATCGGCAAGCGTGCGGACGATATGCTCCCGCGTTTCGGGCCGATCCAGGATTTCCCGTGCTTCCTCCGACGGTTTGCCGACGAGGTGGGTTTCGAAGGCCGCACCAGGATACAGGCCGGTCGACATGGTTCTCAGCACTTCCGAAAGATGCTCCCTCACAAAAAGACCGCGTACCGACGCATGCACCAGCATTACCGGCTTGTTCGGAATTTCCGAACCCGAGACGAGCCAGTCGAGGGCGTTCTTGAGAGGGCCGGGAATGCCATGCGCATATTCGGGCGAGGCGATAATCAATCCGTCCGCCTCGTCGACCTGCCGTGCCAGTTCGGCAACCGCCAGCGGCCGGCGTTCACCATCCTGATCCGGATTGAAAAGCGGCAGGTCCCGTATCTCTCCGGACATATCTACCGAGATACCTTCCGGCGCATGACGGGCAAAGGCTTCGAGCAGGATACGGTTGGTCGAGGCCGCGCGCAGGCTGCCGCAGATCGCCAGGAATCGCATGAGGACGCTTTCTTCGAGGATTGCCGAAGCGCCGAGTCTAAGCGATTCGCCGCTGGCGTCAGGATGCCGAGGAAAGGCGCTCCTGGAACTGTCCGTCGATCGGCTCGAAAACTCCGGTAGCAGGATCGCGGACCAGAAGGCGACCCGACGCAACGCCGAAGAACGCGCCGTGCAGTTCGAGTTTGCCGCGTTCCACCAGGATACGCACGCAGGGGAATGTCATCAAATTCTTCAGGCTGAGTTCCACCGACGCGAATTCCAGCTTGCGGAGATATTCATCGTGGTCATGTTCATGGCGCGGGCCGAGGCTTTCTGCCGCCGGCGCGATCTGCGACATCCAGCGGCCGATGAAGTCGCCGGGCGACAGCGGCTCCTGTTCGTCGGCGAAGGCGCGGATGCCGCCGCAATGGGCATGGCCCAGGACGACGATGTGCTTCACATGCAGCGCCTGCACGCCGAACTCCAGCGCCGCGCTCGTGCCGTGCTGGGTATCGCCATGTTGCTCATAGGGCGGGATGATGTTGGCGACGTTACGGACGACAAGCAATTCGCCCGGCGAGGCATCGAAGATTACTTCGGGCGACACGCGGGAATCCACGCAGCCGACCACCATGATTTCCGGATGCTGCCCTTTCTCGGCCAGTGTCTTGTAACGTCCGTGCTCGTTGGCGAAGCGATTTTCCAGAAAGGCCTTGTGACCGTCGATCAACCGCTTCGGGAACATGGTTCACTCCGTTTTTGTTTCTTCATGCCGGCGGAAAAGACGACTTTCCCCGAAGGGAAGTGTCAGCCCTGGCGCCACCAACCGCCATCGGCGCTCACGCGGTCTATCCCCTTCGTGTCGAGCGTTGCAAGAAATTGTGCAGCGGTCTTTCCGCCGATCTTCAGTTCCGGTGCGATTTCGGCCAGGGGCAGAAGCACGAAAGCGCGTTGCGTCATACGCGGATGCGGCACTTCGAGGCCGGGTTCATTGATTGTCAGGTCGTCGAAGAGCAACAAGTCGATGTCAATGGTCCGTGGTCCCCAGCGTTCGGCGCGCACACGCTTCAGCCCCTTTTCGGCCTCGAGGCAGAGGTCCAGCAGGTCGCGCGGTGAAAGATCGGTTTCGACGCCTGCCACGGCATTGAGGAAATCCGGCTGATCCGTCTTTCCCCAGGGCGGCGTGCGATAGACGGAGGAAACCGCGACCACGCGAGTTCGCGGATCGGCGTCGATCGCCTGAAGCGCCTTCGCCATGGCGGCCTGCGGATCACCCAGATTGCCGCCGAGGCCGAGCCATGCATGATTTTTACGCATGCGCCAGCATAGCATCGGCCATCTTCAGCGCGTCCACATTGATTGCGACATTGTGGACGCGAAAAAGCACGGCACCCTTCAGCCGCAGGATGACGCTTGTCGCGGCCGTGCCGACATCGCGGTCGTCCCCTTCCCTGCCGGTGACCGCGCCGACGAAGCGCTTGCGCGACGTGCCGACGGCAAGCGCAAAGCCGAGTGCAGCAAGTTCCTCGAAGCGCGCCATCAGTTCCAGATTGTCGGCCGGCGTTTCCTTGGCAAAGCCGAAGCCCGGATCGAGCACGATGCTTTCGGCCGGAACGCCGGCCGAACGCGCTATATCGACCGACTTCTTCAGGAAAGCGAACTGGTCGGCGATGACATCCTTCTCTTTCTGCCGTTCGCGGCCCGTATGCATCAGGAGGAGACCGGCACCGGTTTCCGCCGCGACACGGGCGATATCGGGCTCGCGTTGCGCACCCCAGACATCGTTGACGATATGCGCGCCCTTTTCGACCGCCAGCCGTGCGGTCTCGGCGCGATAGGTATCGACGGAGACGATGGTGCCGCCTGATGCCAGCGCCCCGACGATCGGCAGGATGCGCGCCTGTTCTTCCGCTGCCGTCACCGGCTGTCCGCCCGGACGCGTGGATTCGCCGCCGATATCGATGATCGCGGCACCTTCCCGCAGCATTCGCTCCGCCTGCGCCAGTGCCTTCTCAGGTGCGAAATAGCGGCCTCCATCGGCAAACGAGTCCGGCGTCACGTTGAGGATGCCCATGACCACCGCCTCGGCGCCGAATTCCAGGCTACGGCCATGCGCCAGGTGCCAGCGCTTGTTGGTCATGGCGGAAAGCTGCTCCATAACGGTGACGTGGCTTTCTGAAGCGGACCAGAGGGAAAATCAATGACATTTGCGTTGTGCCGTCCCACAGGGAGCGGCAGAGTGGCGCGAGAGGTTCGCTCATGAAGCATTTATCGGTTGCACTGTTTCTGGTTCTATCGGCGAGCCCGGCATTTGCCGCCGACATGGTCAGGAGCTACAGCTATTATACGCTCGACGCGACGACGCTTGACGAGCTGACCAAACAGTTCGGAAGCCGCGGCCCGAAGGTGGAAAGCTCGGGCCTCAAGCATCCCGGCGCGACACGGATGCAGTTCACCACACGCACGACCTACGCCAGGGAACGTGACCGCTGCCGGGTTTTGAAAGCAAGAACTGTTCTGAAAGTGGAGGTGATCCTGCCGCGCTGGCGTCCGCGCCATAAGCCGGAAGCGGATATGCGCATCATCTGGGATACGCTCGATTCCGACATACGCCGTCACGAAGGTCTGCATACCGACATCGCAAAGAATTACGCACGCAAGCTTGAACAGTCGATCGAGGCGCTTGGCCCGGCAGACACTTGCGATGAAATGGCGGCGAAGGTGAAGAAGAAGACGAATATGGTGCTGGACGAGCATGACCGCGCGCAGCAGCAATTCGACCGCGTGGAGAGCATCAATTTCGAGAACCGGTTCCAGAATTTGCTCGATTATCGGTTGAAGCGGATGGAAGACCTTCGATCGCGGGCATTCGGCAGCCCACGCCATCACAATTGACTTCAGGAGGCCGAAAGTCTCTTCAGTGCGTGCCAGCCAGCCAGCGCTCGATGCGGTTCGTCGCCTCGACCATATCGCCGACGCTGCCGGCATAGGAAAAGCGCATGAAGCGGTGGCCCTCGACGGTGTCGAAATCGAGCCCCGGCGTCGCGGCCACATGCGCCTCGGCCAGCATGCGGCGGGCGAAAGCCATGCTGTCATTGGTGTGGGCGGAGACGTCGCAATAGGCGTAGAAGGCGCCATCCATGGGCGCCGCGATGCGGAAACCGAGTTGCGGCAGGCGCTTCATGAGCATGTCGCGGCTTTGCCGGTAGCGTTTTCTCACCGCATCGAGTTCCCCGCTGGCTTCGAAGGCGCGGATCGCGGCGCGCTGCGAGATTTCGGGTGCCGAGATATAGAGGCTCTGCTGGATGCGCTCGACGGGACGCACCAGTTCCTCGGGCAGGACCATCCAGCCGATCCGCCAGCCGGTCATGCAGTAATATTTCGAAAAGGAGTTGATGACGGTCACGTCCGGCCGGAGAGCCAGCGCCGTCTTGTCGGGACCGACATAGTTCAGCCGGTGATAGATCTCGTCCGAAATCGCAGCGATGCCGCGAGAGTCGGCGCACTCCAGGAGTTCGTCGAGTTCGGCGTCGGGTATGATCGCGCCGGTCGGGTTGGCGGGGCTGGCAAAGAGTACGCCCTTGAGCGGACGGTGCGCGTGTGCCTCTGCAAGTTGCGCGGCGGTCAGGTAGCCCTCATCCCCGAGAGGAATCTCCACCACCTCCAGCCCGAGCGCGGCCATGATGTTGCGGTAGGCCGGATAGCCGGGCGCCGTGATCGCCACCCGGTCTCCGGGATCGAAAAGCGTGAGGAAGGCAAGGTTGAATGCGGCGGACGAGCCGGTCGTCACGGCAATGCGGGAAGCCGGTACCTCGACGCCGTAGTGCTCGGCATAGTGTGCCGCGATCGCCTCACGCAGGCCGGCGAGGCCGAGCGCATCCGTATAGCCGATGCGACCGTCCGCAAGCGCGGCACGCGCGGCCTCACGCACGGTCTCCGGCGCCGGGTCCGATGGCTGGCCGACAGCCATGGAAATCACATCATGGCCTTCCGCCTTCAGCCGGTTCGCTTCGGCGAGCACGTCCATGGCGTGAAAGGGCTCGACGCTGCTTCGCCGCGAAACGGATATTCCCATGCCTGCCTTCCCGATTGGGTCCTTCCGCGCCTGGCGGCGCGCGCCGCACAAATGCCCGATTGGTGTGGGGATCACAAGGCATGCATCGATAGGTCGCGGCGAGAGATGATGCCGAACGCTTGATTGGCTTCGGGCGGCTGGGGTCATTAAGATCATGTAGAGAGAATCCGGCGCTATCTCGCCGTCCGACCGATAAAATCCAGACAAAGGACACCCCCCATGAAAACCGCAATCCTGACCGCCATCGGCGGCATCGTTGTTTCGGCCGCTATGCTGGGTGCCGGCTTTGTCTCGGGCAGCCCGGTCAACGCCGACGAATTGCCGCAAGTGGTCAAGGTCGCCGACAACGCGCCATTGAGCAGCGCCGCCGACAAGGCTGCGATCGAGAAGATCGTCCACGACTATCTTGTGAACAATCCCGAGGTGATGCTCGAGGTTCAGGATGCGCTCGAAAAAAAGCAGAGCGATGCGCAAAGGGTCGTCCAGGAAAAGGTGATCAAGGATTCCTCGAAACAGATATTTGATGCGGCCTATGACGGCATCATCGGCAATCCCGACGGCAAGATCAGCATTGTCGAGTTCTTCGACTATAATTGCCATTTCTGCAAAGGCGCCCTCCCCGACATGCAGGCGCTGATCAAGGAAAACAAGGACCTGCGCTTCGTCCTGAAGGAATTTCCGATCCTCGGCGAGGACTCAGCAAAGGCAAGCGTCGTCTCGATGGCGTTCAAGAAGCTGATGCCGGAGAAGTATGGCGATTTCCACCAGGAGCTTCTCGGCGGCAAGGGCCGGGCGGACGAGGCCAAGGCCATCAAGATCGCCGTCTCCCTCGGCGCCGACGAGGCAGCCTTGCGCAAGGAAATGAAGGATCCCTCCATCCAGAAGGATATCCAGAGCACCTACGATCTCGCCAACAAGCTGTCGATCTCGGGCACGCCTTCCTATGTCGTCGGCGACGAGGTCGTCTTCGGCGCATTGGGCAAGAAGGTGCTCGACGAAAAGCTCGCCAATGTGCGCGCCTGCGACCACACCACGTGCTGATTCGCCACTATTCCGACTGTGGACACAAGAAGAAGAGCCTTGCGCCGTTTGCGTAGCCGGTTAAGCCGATGTAGAGGTTCCGCGCGCGGCGAAAGGACTTTATTCTGAAAACGGTTTTCATACTCAACGGTCCCAATCTCAACATGCTCGGCAAGCGTGAGCCCGGTATCTATGGCGGCAAGACGCTTGACGAGATCGGGAAGGATTGCGAGATCGCGGGCAAGGCGCTTGGCCTGACTATCGATTTCCGGCAATCCAACCATGAAGGCGACCTCGTCTCCTGGATACAGGAAGCGGGCGAAAGGGCTGTCGGTGTGGTCATCAATCCTGGCGCTTACAGCCACACCTCCATCGCTATCCACGATGCCATCCGCTCGGTGGCGCCACTGCCGGTAGCGGAAGTGCACCTGTCGAACATCCACGCGCGCGAACCGTTTCGCCATACATCGATGGTTTCGCCGGTCGCGACCGGCATGATCTGCGGCTTCGGGCCGCTCGGATACGAGTTGGCCCTGCGCGCGCTTGCCGCACGGCTTTGAGACAAAGGCAAAAAGGGGCGTAGTCGAATGCCTAGCAAGAAAAACGATATCGACCAGCAGCTCATCCGCGATCTGGCGGGCATTCTGAACGACACCAATCTGACGGAGATCGAGGTCGAAAGCGACGATTTCCGCGTGCGTGTCTCGCGGCAGGCCGCCGCGGCGCAGACCTTCAGCATTCCCGCCATGCCTGCCGCCGTCCCTGCTCCGCAAGCCCCGGCTGTTGCGCAGCCCGCAGCGGTAGCGGACACGGCGAAGAATGCCGTCCCCTCGCCGATGGTCGGCACGGCTTACCGTTCGCCTGCGCCGGGCTCCGACCCCTTCATCCAGGTCGGCCAGAGCGTCCGCGAGGGCCAGACACTACTCATCATCGAGGCGATGAAGACGATGAACCAGATCCCCTCGCCGCGCGCCGGCACGGTGAGCGCCATTCTGGTGGAAGACGGGCAGCCGGTCGAATACGGCGAGCCCCTCGTGATCATCGACTGAGCGGGAGCCCGGGTCGTGTTCCAGAAAGTGCTCATTGCCAACCGCGGCGAGATCGCGCTGCGTATCCTGCGCGCGTGCAAGGAACTCGGCATCCAGACGGTCGCGGTGCATTCGACGGCGGACGCCGACGCGATGCATGTACGGCTCGCCGACGAGAGCGTCTGCATCGGGCCGCCGGCTTCGCGCGAGAGCTACCTCAACATCCACCAGATCGTCGCGGCCTGCGAGATCACCGGCGCCGACGCCATCCATCCGGGCTACGGCTTCCTTTCGGAGAACGCCAAGTTTGCCGACATCCTTGCAGCGCATAACATCACCTTCATCGGCCCCTCGGCGGAGCATATCCGCATCATGGGCGACAAGATCGAAGCGAAGCGCACGGCGAAGCGTCTCGGCATTCCTGTCGTGCCGGGCTCCGAAGGCGGCGTCACGGATGACAAGGAAGCGGCGCGCATCGCCGGCGAGATCGGCTACCCGGTCATCATCAAGGCGGCCGCCGGGGGCGGCGGGCGCGGCATGAAGGTCGCGCGCGGCCCGGAAGATTTGTCCATCGCGCTCTCGACCGCGCGCACGGAAGCGGGCGCGGCCTTCGGCGATGATGCCGTCTATATCGAGAAATATCTGGAGAAGCCGCGCCATATCGAGGTGCAGGTGATGGGCGACGGTGCCGGCAAGGCAGTCCATCTCGGCGAGCGCGACTGCTCGCTGCAGCGCCGTCACCAGAAGGTCTGGGAGGAGGCGAACTCGCCCGCGCTCAACGCCGAGGAGCGGGACAAGATCGGCATGACGGTGGCCAACGCCATCGCCGATCTCGGTTATTCCGGAGCGGGCACGATCGAATTCCTCTACGAGAACGGCGAATTCTATTTCATCGAGATGAACACGCGCCTGCAGGTCGAGCATCCGGTGACGGAAGCGGTCACCGGGATCGATCTCGTGCATGAGCAGATCCGGGTTGCATCCGGCAGCGGGCTTTCGGTGAAGCAGAAGGATATCCAGTTCAACGGCCACGCCATCGAGTGCCGCATCAATGCCGAGGACCCGCGCACCTTCACGCCTTCGCCCGGTACGATCGACTATTTCCACACGCCGGGCGGGCTCGGTGTGCGCGTCGATTCAGGTGTCTATTCCGGTTACCGCATCCCGCCCTATTACGACAGCCTTATCGGCAAGCTGATCGTGCACGGGCGCAACCGCGTCGAGGCGCTGATGCGGCTTCGTCGGGCGCTGGACGAATTCGTCGTCGACGGCATCAAGACCACGCTGCCGCTTTTCCAGGATTTGATCGGTAATCCCGACATTGCCAATGGAGATTATGATATCCATTGGCTTGAGAAATACCTGGCCGGTAAGGAATAGCCGGCAGGCAGGAATGCCATGTCTCGGCCTCTCGCACCCGGCTCCGGCATACCGACCGATCTCCTGTTGAGAGCCTATGCGTCCGGCGTCTTTCCGATGGCGGAAAGCGCCGACGATCCGGAAGTGTTCTGGGTCAGGCCGGAGACGCGCGGCATCATCCCGCTCGATGGTTTTCACCTGCCGAAAAGCCTCGCCAAGACCATCCGCCACGGCGCCTTCGAGATCGCCTTCGATCGCGACTTCGCTGGCGTGATCGATGGCTGCGCCGAGAAACGTCCGGAGCGCAGAAGCACCTGGATCAACAAGCCGATCCGCGAAGCCTATACCCGCCTCTTCGAATTCGGACACTGCCACACCGTGGAGGCGTGGCGCGAGGGACGGCTTGTCGGCGGACTCTACGGGGTAACGCTCGGCCGCGTCTTCTTCGGCGAAAGCATGTTCTCGCGTGAGCGCGACGCATCCAAGGTCTGCCTCGCCGCTCTTGTCGAGAGGCTGAATGCGCGCAGGTTCCAACTTCTCGACACGCAATTCACCACCGAGCACCTGAAGCGCTTCGGCGCGATCGACGTTCCGCGCCGCAAGTATGAGAGGTTGCTGGAAGAGGCGCTGAAGGGCGAGCCGGCGTCATTTGCATAACCGCCTCGAATCCGGTCATCTTCCATTCAGGGGCCTATCGTGCCTGAATGGTCAGGGCATCATTTGCTCATGTCTTTGAGGCGCATCATCCGATGCGTGGTGAATTTGCCGTTATAGGTGGCTTTCAGTTTGTTGAACCAATAGTTGAATTCCATCTCCGGAATCGCGTATTCACCGAAATTCGGATCATACGCGCTTACAACGCCGGATTCGGGCTCCATAACGCCTCGCCGGCCGCGCAGCTTCCGGAAAAACGCGATGGTATGCGTTCCCCCCTGAGCCCCTGCGATACCGCCCGGGAAGCTGAACGTATAGGCCAACGCCTCCGCCGGTGGTTTCCTGATGATGTCGACCACGGTCTTCTGATCGAAATTTCCGTACGGGATGACATAGTCGATCCGTGCCAGCCCGCGGATCGCGACACCGAGATTGTCTGCGCTCTCCCAATTGCGCCCCTGCTCCGAAAACGCATCAACATAGGTCTTCTGCAGCACGAGGTTGGCTTCGCCCTTGGAAACCGACAACTTCGTCATCCGGGTGGCAGCGCTCTCGGGCCGGCTGTCTCGATACATCAGAGCGCACCAATGGATCGAGAAATTATGACAGGCGCCGGCGGTCGCCGCGGCGTTGGATTTGCCAGCCATCACCTGAACCTGCACGAACTCGGCGATACGGAGATAATCGGTCACTCGACCCTCCCAAAATGTCCTTCATCGCCCAGCGCAACGGCCGGCAAGCAGGACACAAACCCGGCGCGACGATACACCTTACCCTAGGTAAAGCAATCGATCTTCGTCGGCTGCTCGGGTTATATCAGTTCCACCTCGACCACGCCCGGCACGGCGCGGATGGCGGCGGCGATCTGGGGGGAAAGGCGGTAACGGTCGGGCAGTTCGATCTCGACTTCCGCCTCGCCGCCCTCCTTGATGAGCACGACCGAAACCTGCCCCTCACCGCCGCGATCGAGCCGCGCGGAGAGCGCGTTGGCGGGGGCCGCATCGCGCAGGAAGACGCGCATTTCCTGGCGCATGCGGCTTGCTTCCTCGTCGAGCGCCTGCACCGACTGGATGCGCAGATTGATGCCTTCCGGCCGGTCTTCCGCCGAGACGGTGATGACGACGGAGCGACCGGGCTCCAGAAGATCGCGGTATTGCGCCAGCGTTTCGGAGAACAATACGGCCTCGAACTGGCCGGTCGTATCGGAAAGCTGGATGACGCCCATCTTGTTGCCGGTGCGTGTCTTGCGCTCCTGCTTGGAGGTGACAGTGCCGGCCAGCCGCCCGGCCGCCGCACCGCGCTTAACCGCATTGGAAAACTCCGCCCAGTTCTGCACACGCATCCGTTCGAGCAGTTTCTTGTAACCGTCCAGCGGATGCGCAGAGAGATAGAAGCCGACGGCCTGAAACTCGCGATGCAGCCGCTCCGCCGGCAACCACCGCTCCACTGAAGGCAGGCGAAGCTTCTCCGCCGGTCCTTCGGCGACACCAAACATGTTGCCCTGGCCGAGAGAGGCTTCCTGCTGGGCGAGCGCAGCCATGCCCATCAGCCGATCGACACCGGCCGTGAGCGCAGCGCGGTCGTGCCCGAAGCAGTCGAAGGCGCCAGCCGCGATCAGGCTTTCGAAGACGCGCTTGCCCACGATCCTGGGGTCGATGCGGGCGCAGAAATCTTCAAGGCTCGTGAAAGGCCGCTCCTTGCGCACCGCCACGATATGCTCGACCGCCGCGTCGCCGACCCCCTTGATGGCGGCCAGCGAATAGAAGATGCGGTTCTCGCCAACCTCGAAATCGCGATAGGAGGTCATCACCGAAGGCGGCACGACATCAATGCCGAGGCGGAGCGCATCCTGCCTGAAATCGCCGAGTTTGTCGGTGTTCGACATATCGAGCGTCATCGAGGCGGCGAGGAATTCCACCGGATAATGCGCCTTCAGATAGGCGGTCTGATAGGAGACGAGGGCGTAGGCTGCCGCGTGGCTCTTGTTGAAGCCGTAATCGGCGAATTTGGCGAGCAGGTCGAAGATAAAATCCGCCTGCTGCCTCGATACGCCGCGCTCCACGGCTCCGTCGACGAAACGCACGCGCTGCTGGTCCATCTCGGCGCGGATCTTCTTGCCCATGGCACGGCGCAACAGATCGGCCTCGCCGAGCGAGTAGCCGGAAAGCTCCTGCGCGATCTGCATCACCTGTTCCTGATAGACGATGACGCCTTGAGTCTCGGCCACCAGATGGTCGATCTTGGGATGGATCGAGGCGATCTCCTCCTCGCCATGCTTTCTGGCGTTGTAGGTCGGGATGTTTTCCATCGGGCCCGGCCGGTAGAGCGCGACCAGCGCGATCAGGTCCTCGATGCGGTCCGGCTTCATGCCGATCAGCGCCTTGCGCATGCCGGCGCTTTCAACCTGGAACACGCCCACCACTTCGCCGCGAGAAAGCATCCCGTATGTCTCGGGATCATCCAGCGGGAGCTTGGCGAGGTCGATGTCTACGCCGCGGCGCCGGATCAGCTTCACGGCAGTGTTGAGCACGGTCAGCGTCTTGAGGCCGAGGAAGTCGAACTTCACCAGCCCTGCCTGCTCGATATATTTCATGTTGAACTGGGTGACCGGCATGTCGGAGCGCGGGTCGCGATACATCGGCACCAGCTCGGACAGAGGCCTGTCACCGATGACGATGCCCGCAGCATGCGTAGAGGCGTGGCGGTAGAGCCCTTCGAGCTTCTGCGCCATGTCGAGAAGCGTCTGGACGATCGGCTCCTTCTCGACCTCCTCGGCGAAGCGAGGCTCGTTGGCGATCGCTTCGGCGAGCTTGACCGGATGGGCGGGATTCGCCGGCACCATCTTGCAGAGCCGATCGACCTGTCCGTAGGGCATCTGGAGCACGCGGCCGACATCGCGCAGCACCGCGCGAGCCTGTAGCGTGCCGAAGGTGATGATCTGCGCTACTTGCTGGCGGCCGTAGCGCTCCTGGACGTAATGAATCACCTCGTCGCGCCGGTCCTGGCAGAAGTCGATATCGAAGTCGGGCATCGACACGCGCTCGGGATTAAGGAAGCGCTCGAAAAGCAGCGAGAAGCGCAGTGGATCGACATCGGTGATGGTCAGCGACCACGCAACGAGCGAGCCCGCGCCAGAGCCGCGCCCCGGCCCGACCGGGATGCCATGCGCCTTCGCCCATTTGATGAAGTCCGAGACGATCAGGAAATAGCCTGGAAATTTCATCCGCTCGATGATGCCGAGCTCGAATTCGAGCCGATCGCGATAATCCTTCTCGGTGCAGCCAGGCGTCATGCCATGTGCGGCGAGGCGCGCGTCGAGCCCCTGTCGGGCCTGCGCCTTCAGTTCCTCCGCCTCGGCTTTCTCGGCCTCTTCCGGATGGTCGGTTTTCACTGTCGTGAAACGCGGCAGGATCGGCGAGCGGTTTTTCGGGTAATACACGCAGCGGCGGGCGATCTCGACCGTGTTGTCGATCGCCTCGGGGAGATCTGAGAAGAGCGCAACCATCTCCGCCTGGCTCTTCAGATGACTCTCCTCGGTTAGCCGGCGACGCTCGTCCACCGCAACCACCGTGCCCTCGGCGATGGCGAGCAACGCGTCATGCGCCTCGTAATCGTCCCGCTTCGAGAAGAAGGCCTCGTTGGTCGCTACCAGCGGCAGTTCGTGCCGGTAGGCCAGTCCGATCGACGCCGCTTCGACGGCGCGGCTATAACCGCGCGGCCGCTGGAGTTCGACATAGAGCCGGTTGCCGAAGCGCTCCTTCAGGAAGAGGAGCCGGCTTTCCGCCAATTCCGCGCGTTCTTCCTTCAGGGCCTTGCCGACCGGCCCGCCCTCGCTGCCGGTCAGGCAAATGATGCCTTCCGACAGACTGTCGAGCCAGCCGGACAATATATGGGTCGGCTCGGATGGCGGCGTGTCGAGGTAGGCGCGGCTGACCAGTCGAACGAGATTGGCATAGCCGGTCTCGGTGGCGGCGATCAGCACGACCGGCGACAGTTCCGGTCCACCGCGCCGTCCGCCGGAGCGCGCGTTCGACGGAGCTTCGTTCTCGAAACAGAGATCAAGCTGGCAGCCGATGATCGGCTGGATCCCATCCTTCACCGCCTTCTGCGAGAATTCCATCACGCCGAAGAGGTTGTTGGTGTCGGTGATGGCGATGGCCGGCGTTAGGTCGGCCTTGGCGTGCGCGACAACCTTCGCGACCGGCAGCGCGCCTTCGAGCAGCGAATAGGCCGAATGCACGTGGAGATGGACGAATAAGCGGTTCGCCTGCGGCTGCGCTTGCTCTTCGGTGCCGCCCTTGGCCGCACGAAGGATTGGATCGCGTATCTTGTCGCTGGCCATGGAAGCGTGCCGCCTGTGAGAATCTATCTGGACATGTCCATTGTCGGGGATAGGCGCTCACCCGTCGAGGAGAAATGAGGCTGCCGATGTGGAAAGCACATCCCGGCTCCGTTTGCCTATCCCTTCCTAACGCAGCTTCATCTTGAAGCCGGCATGGCTCCTCGCGAAGCCGAGCCGCCCGTAGAACCTGTGCGCATCGGTCCGCCTGTCGTTGGACATCAATTGCACCAGCCGGGCGCCCTTCGCCCGCGCCTCCGCAATGGCGAAGTGCATCATCTGCTCGCCGATGCGGTGCCCGCGCAGGTCGGCGCGGGTCTGTACCGCCGAGACGGTGAGGCTGGAGGAGCCCTGCCCGCTCATCGTCGTCACCAATGTCGTCTGGAACGTGCCGACCACCTCGCCTTTCCATTCGGCTACGTAGAGCATATCGTTGGGGCTCAAAGAGATGTGCTCGAATGCTGCTTCGTAGCGCGAGCGGGCGCTTTCGTCCGTGGTGTCGCCATGGCCGCCGACCGCGTCGTCGGCAAAGAGTGCTACGATAGCGGCGATGTCGCGCCGTTCCGCCGGCTGGACCACGACTTCGATGCGCTCGCCCTTCATGGCTGGACCTCGGCCGTGCGGCGACGGACCACGACGCCGAGTTCATCGGTCTCGCGAGCCTGACGCAGGCGTTCCTCTGCCTCCGTCGCCTCGCGCTGGCGATACCACATCGATGCGTAGAGGCCGTTCGTCCGGAGCAGCGCCCCATGCGTGCCGCGCTCGGCTATCAGGCCGTCCTGCAGCACGATGATCTCGTCGGCGGCGACGACGGTGGACAGGCGGTGCGCGATGACCAGCGTCGTGCGGTCGCGGCTGACCAGATCGAGCGCCGACTGGATTTCCTGTTCGGTATGTGTGTCGAGCGCCGAGGTCGCTTCGTCGAGGATCAGGATCGGAGGTGCCTTCAGGATGGTTCGGGCGATCGCCACGCGCTGTTTCTCGCCGCCGGACAGCTTCAGGCCGCGCTCGCCCACCATTGCCTTATAGCCTTCCGGCAGGCGCTGGATGAAGCCGGCTATCTGGGCGAGCTCGGCTGCCTTGTGAATCTCTTCCTCGTCGGCGTCCGGGCGACCGTAACGGATATTGTAGGCGATGGTGTCGTTGAAGAGCACCGTATCCTGAGGCACCATACCGATCGCCGCACGCAGGCTCGTCTGCGTCACGTCCCTTACGTCCTGACCGTCGATCAAGACGGCGCCTTCCTGGATGTCATAGAAGCGGAACAGCAGGCGGGAAATGGTGGATTTGCCCGCCCCCGACGGGCCGACGATAGCCACGGTCTTGCCCGGTGGCACCTCGAAGCTGACGCCTTTCAGGATCGGGCGCGCCTCGTCATAGGCGAAGTGCACGTCGCGGAAGGCGATCGAACCCTTCGCCACGACGAGATCTGGCGCGCCGGGACGGTCGGTCACCTCCTGCTTCACATCGAGCAGATCGAACATCTGCTCGATATCGGTCAGGCCCTGCCGGATCTCACGGTAGATGAAGCCGATGAAATTGAGCGGCACGGAAAGCTGCATCAGCATGGCGTTGATGAAGACGAAATCGCCGATCGTCTGCGTGCCCTGAACCACCGCATGAGCCGATAGCCCCATGCATACGGCCATGCCGATCGAGAAGATGACGCCCTGGCCGAAGTTCAGCCAGCCGAGCGAGGTCCAGGTCTTGGTCGCCGCCGCTTCGTAGCGCGCCATGGAGCGATCGAAACGGCGCGCTTCCATCGCCTCGTTGCTGAAATATTTGACGGTCTCGAAATTGAGCAGCGAATCGATCGCCTTGGTGTTGGCGTCCGTGTCGGAATCGTTCATCTCGCGGCGGATAGCGATGCGCCAGTCACTCGCCCACACCGTGAACCATGTGTAGAGCGCCACGGTGACGGCCACAACAGCGACATAGATCAGTCCGTAGGTGAAGGCGAAGATGATCGCCGTAAGCGCGAATTCAAGGATCGTCGGCGCTGTATTGAGGATCGTGTAGCGTACGATCGTCTCGATGCCCTTCGTGCCGCGCTCGATGATGCGTGAGAGCCCGCCCGTCCGCCTTTCAAGGTGGAAGCGCAGCGATAGCTCGTGCATGTGGACGAAGGTCCGGTAGGCAAGCTGTCGCACGGCATATTGGCCGACCCGCGCGAACAGCGCATCGCGCATCTGATTGAAGCCGAGTTGCGCCACGCGCACGAAATTATAGGCGACGACCAGCATGACCGGCGCGATCAGCAGCGCGGGGATATAGGCAGGGGCGGACAATTCGCCGCCCAGCGCATTGGTGGCCCATTTGAAGAAATAGGGCACCAGCATGAGGACAAGCTTTGCGACGACCAGAAGCACCGCTGCCCAGACGACCCGCATCTTCAGGTCCATGCGATCCTGCGGCCACATATAGGGCCACAGGTTGAGGAGTGTCCTCAGCATCGAGCTGTCGGAGACAGTCTTGTCGGCCACGACGGGTCCTTCGAACTATTGCTCGCCGCGCGTAGATGCGGCCATTGCGGGATCAAAGAGCGTGTTGACGGAATGCAACAGCGCGTCCAGTGCATCGCGGTCGACGCAATAATACGAGCGCGGCCGCTCCGTCTTGAACCGCACGAGGCCCGCCTCCACCAGTATCTTGAGGTGCTGCGACACAGTCGACTGCGCCAGGTCGAACTGCTCGACAACCTCCTTGCAGCAGCATGCATCGTTGCAGCAGAGATGGCGAAGGATACGGATGCGGACAGGATGAGACAACGCTGCGAGCGCGGGCGCCAGCAGCAAACTGTCAGGCATGTCGACTGTTTCAATCCGATTCATCGTTTATCGACGATAGACGATGAATCATCGGCATGCAACGACAAGCCTGTTCAAATTGCCCGTCGATACCATTTTCGGACGGCCACCACCGCCCAGACGGCTTCCACGACGCCAAACGGCCACGCACCCTGCAAGAAACCGTATGTCGAACCGAGAGCACAGGCGAAAGCGAAGGCAAGCGTCGCCCAGCGCGTGCGGTCTTCCAGCGCATAAGTAATGAGCATGAGCGTCACGGCAAACAGGCCGAAGGCGGTCAGCCGATCCATTCCCAATTGCGCCGCCTATTCGACAGCCTTCTTGGGCAATTCGGTCGCCTGACCGGCAATCGCCTTCATGTCGGCTGACTCGCCCTCCTTCGTCTCGTTCGGGACCGCGAAAATCTGCCCCGGCCATATGAGGTTCGGGTCCTCGATCTGGTCCTGATTGGCCAGATAAATGGTCGAAAAGCGGACGCCATGACCGTAGAGCCGGCGCGAAATTTGCCAGAGCGTGTCGCCACGCCGAATGATGACCGCACCGGTCGTTTCCTGCAGTTTGGGCGACACGATCGTCGGCGGCTGTTTCGAAATATCGCTGTCGAGCGGGTTCAGAACAGCGGAGCCCTGCGCGCCGTTGCCTCCCCCGCCGGCCGAAGGCTGTCCCGACGAGGCAGTCTTCGCAGCATCGCCTGAGGTGGCGGCACCGGACTGTGCGGCGTCGCCGTTTTGCGCCTTGTTGGAGCCGGCCTCGCCGGAGGCGACCGCCGCGACGCTTTCCCCGGCCGCGCGCGTGAAAGGAACAGCGGCACGCGCCGCTACCTTCACCCCATCCGCGGCAAGCATGTCGGCGCGGATGATATAGTCACCAACCGCAAGTTCGTGGATGGATTCGACCAGAAAGCGGCCAACAGGTGAGGTCTTCGCCTCGCCCAGCACCATGTCGTTGGCATAGACGCGCACCGTGCTGCCGGGATCGGCTACGCCGGCCACGAAGATCTTGTTGCCTTCGATCTCGACCGCTTCCACGGAAACCTCGGGCTGGATGCTTCCGGATTGGGCCGAAGACGCCTTCGCCGGCGATTGCGCCGCGCCATCGGCCGGCTTCGTAGCGTTTGCCGTTTCCTGCTCAGCGCCGGCATTGCCGGACGCAGGCTGCTTTGTTCCATCACCGGAAGGCTGCGTGGCCGCCGGCTGCTGTCCAGCCGTATTGCCGGCCGTCCCGGATTGCGTCGAAGCAGGGGCGGCCGGCGCAGAAGCCTCCCCCTTCTCCGGCTTAGGCACGGTGATCAGCTTGCTCGGCTGTCCGGGGGCCTCGACAAGCGCGAGCACCTGACCGTTCTGATGCTCGGGAATGGAAACGACCGCCGTCTCCTTCGACATCGCGACCACATTGGCGGGCGTCGTGGCACGCAACACGAGTTGATAGTCGCCCGGCTTCAGGGGATTATCGAGCACGATGGCGAAATCCCCTTCGGCACCCGCCGTCGATGTGCCGAGCACGCTTTTGCCCGAAAGGATTTCCACTTTCGCACCAGGGGCCGAGCGGCCGGCGACGACGATGGAGCCGCTACCTTCCGCCCGCACGACATCGAAACTCGGCGCCGTGATATCTTTGGTCGTGGCGGCCTCTTTGTCCGCCGTTGCCCCGGGCCCCGCGGGAGCCTTGCCGGCGGGCTCCGTGGTGGCGGCAGCACCATCGGCCGTCGCCGCATCTCCCTTCAGGGCCGGCTTACCTGCCTCCGCCTGAGAAGAGGGGGCGGCAGCCGGCTTGTCGGGCGCCGCCCCGGCAGGCTTTTGCGGCGTGGCGGGCACGCGCCCTTCCTTCGCTGTCATCGAATTTCCAGCTGACTGCGCCGTCTCGGTAGCCTTCTCGACCGGCGCCGGCATAAACACTCGCAACCCGTAAGCTACCGCAAGCGCAGCCACCAACGCGCCACCCCCGAAAAGAAGCGCGTTTCTGAAGCCGTTCGCCATATTTGAATCCCTTAGCCGCCTGCCCCTTGGTCTATCGCTTTTCCCTTGCCCCTACAAGAAAAAGGCCGCGGCGACCTTGACGCGGCAACGGTCATCAACACCATTTGGTTTCATGAAAAAGATTCGCTCCGTCTGCGTCTATTGCGGTTCCTCGCCTGGTCGGGACCCTCGATATGTCGAGGCGGCTCACACTCTCGGCAGGACCATGGCCGAGGCAGGGATCAGGCTCGTGTATGGCGGCGGCGGCAAGGGCGTCATGGGTGCCGTCGCTTCGAGCGTCAGCGCGGCCGGCGGAACGGTCGTCGGTATCATCCCGCGCTTCCTCATCACCAAGGAGGCGACGGAGGCTGCGCTCGCGCGCTTGGACGAACTCGTCGTGACCGAGGACATGCATACCCGCAAGCACCACATGTTCGAAGAATCCGACGCTTTCGTCGCGCTTCCCGGCGGGATCGGTACGCTGGAAGAGATCGTCGAGATGATGACCTGGGCACAACTCGGCCGTCACGACAAGCCCATCATACTCGCGAATATCAGCGGCTTCTGGTCGCCCATGATGAAGCTGCTCGACCATATGAAGGAGGAAGGCTTCCTCCATACTGCGCACAAGATAACGCCTCTGGTCATCGACGACGCCGCCGAGATCGTTCCCGCGCTCCTGCGCATGCAGGGCGAACGGGATATCTCGGACGAAGGCAACGCTTCGGTGATCGAGCGGATGTAAGCGGCTAGAGCGCGCCGCGATCTTTCAGATTCGTTCCATGCGCTTTAGATTCTTGATTTTGCTCATATCTTTATCCCGAAATCGGCCTCCATCTTCGGGAGACCTACATCAGGCAGGCCGGAGCGCGCGCCTGCCGCGGACCATCGACCAACTATAGATGACAAGCGCCAGCCAAATTAGGCCGAAGGCGATGGCGTCCGTCATCCCGAACGGCTCGTGGAAAATAAACACCGCGATCGCGAAAATCATGGTTGGGCCGATATATTGCAGGATGCCGATGGTCGAATAACGCAATAGTTTCGTGCCGAAGGCATAGAGAATGAGCGGCACGGCCGTGACCGGGCCGCAGCCTAGCAGCAGCGCCACATTGCCCGGCTCCGAAACGAGGAAATGGCTTTCGCCCCTCGACTGAAGCCAAAGCACATAGCCGATCGCGGGCAGCATCAGGATAAGCACTTCGAGGAAGAAGCCCTGGCTCGGGCCAATCGGCAATGTCTTGCGCAGGAAGCCGTAGATGGCGAAGGAAAAAGCCAGCACCAGCGACACCCATGGAACGCCGCCGGCATCGACCGCGAGAATGACGACCGCGAGCGTGGCAAGCGCCACCGCCACCATCTGGATGCGGCTCAGTTTCTCGCCGAGCAGCACGGCACCCATGACGATCGAGACCAGGGGGTTGATATAGTAGCCGAGGGCCGTCTCGATGGTGCGGCCGGCCGCGATCGCCCAGACATAGGTGCCCCAGTTGATCGTTATGATCGAGGCGGTAAGCGCCGCCATGGCAAGCGTCCGCGGCGAGCGGAGCGCGCGCCTGACATCGGCCGTGCGGCCTAGAGCGTAAAGGGTGACGCCGGCGATCGGCAGGGACCAGATGATGCGGTGGGCGACGACTTCCGCCGCCGGCATGTGTTCCACAGCCTTCATGTAGAAAGGCAACAGTCCCCAAAGCGTATAGCACGCCACCGCGAACGCGAAGCCGCGCGGCGTGTCGCCGTCAACAGTGGTAGCAGAGGCACTCGTATCCATCAGGCTTTCCCGGCGAAGGCATTGCGCCCCGCGCGCCGCAAGAAACACACGAAGCGCGCGGTTACCAGTTCAAATTGCTGATGCTTGTTCCGCGTTCGGCTGATGGGCGAGCGTCATTCGGCGGCCACCAAACCGGCAAGCTCGCGGTTTTTCATCAGTTTGAAGACGATGGAATCCATAAGCGCCTGGAAGGACGCGTCGATGATATTGTCGGAAACGCCGACCGTCGACCAGCGACCGCCCTCGCCGTCATGCGATTCGATCAGGACGCGGGTCACGGCCTCGGTGCCGCCGTTCAGGATACGCACCTTGTAGTCCACCAGTTCCAGATCGGCGATCTCGGACTGGTACCGGCCGAGGTCCTTGCGCAGAGCGATATCGAGCGCGTTGACCGGCCCGTGGCCCTCCGCCACCGACATCTTTTCCTCGCCATCGACATTCACCTTCACGATCGCCTCGGACACGGTCTTGATATTGCCGTTGGCGTCGAAGCGGCGCTCGACCATGCAGCGGAAGCTGTCGACCGTGAAGAATGAAGGAACCGTTCCGAGCGTGCGGCGCGCCAGAAGCTCGAAGCTCGCATCCGCCCCCTCATAGGCATAGCCTTCCGCCTCGCGCTCCTTAACCAGCGAGATCAACGTGTCGAGGCGGGGATCGTTTCGGGCAACATCTATGCCGCGGCGTTTGAGTTCGGCGATGAAATTCGCCTTTCCGCCCTGGTCGGAGACCATGACGCGGCGTCGGTTGCCGACCGTCTCCGGCGCGACATGCTCGTAGGTCGCCGGCTCCTTGGCAATCGCGGAAGCGTGGATGCCGGCCTTGGTGGCGAAAGCTGAAGCGCCGACATAGGGCGCTTGCTGTTCCGGCGATCGGTTCAGCAACTCGTCGAAGGCGCGCGACAGACGCGTGATGCCGGCAAGCGCGTCCGGCGTGACGCCGATATCGAAGCGCCCGGCGAAGGCCGGCTTCAGCATCAGCGTTGGAACGATGGAGATCAGGTTGGCATTGCCGCAACGTTCTCCGATACCGTTAAGCGTGCCCTGTATCTGCCGCGCACCGGCCTCGACGGCGGCAAGAGAATTGGCCACCGCCTGCCCGGTGTCGTCATGCGCGTGGATACCGAGATTTGCACCGGGAATGCCGGCCCGGATGACAGAATCGACGGTCGCGCGGATCTCAGCCGGCAACGTCCCGCCATTGGTGTCGCACAGTACGACCCAGCGCGCGCCGGCCTCATAGGCGGTTTTCGCGCAGGCCAACGCATAGGCCGGATTGGCCCTGTAACCATCGAAGAAATGCTCGCAATCGACCATCGCTTCCTTGCCGGCGGCGATCGCCGCCTCGACCGAGGCTCGGATGGATTCCAGATTCTCCTCGTTGGTGCAGCCGAGCGCCACTTTCACATGGTAGTCCCAGCTTTTTGCGACGTAGCAGATCGCATCCGACGAGGATTGCAGAAGCGCTGCCACGCCCGGATCGTTGGACGCCGATACGCCCGCGCGCTTGGTCATGCCGAAGGCGACGAAGGCGGCCCGCTTCGTGCGCTTCCTGTCGAAGAAGGCGGTGTCGGTTGGATTCGCACCCGGATAACCGCCCTCGACATAGTCGATGCCGAACTCGTCCAGCATCCGGGCGACAGTGATCTTGTCCTCGATCGAGAAATCGACCCCTGGCGTCTGCTGGCCGTCGCGAAGGGTCGTGTCGAAGAGGTAGAGACGCTCTTTCGCGGTCATTATTCTCTCCCCGCGAACTGGTCCGTCGCCCGTATCAGCCGGTCGAGAATGCCCGGCTCGGAATAGGCGTGGCCGGCGCCTTCGATCAGGTGGAATTCCGCCTTCGGCCAGGCCTTGTGCAATTGCCACGCATAATGCGCCGGACAGGGCATGTCGTAGCGGCCATGGACGATCACGCCCGGAATATCCTCCAGCCGGCCTGCATCACGCAGAAGCTGCGCTTCCTCCAGCCAGCCGGCATGGACAAAATAGTGGTTCTCGATGCGCGCGAAGGCGACGGCGAAATCGTCCTCATGAAACTTGTCGCTGGTCGCAGGTTCGGGAAGGAGCGTGATCGTCTCGCCTTCCCAGGCGCTCCACGCCTTCGCCGCTTCCAGTTGCGCCGCCTTGTCATCGCCGACGAGACGCTTGCGGTAGGCCGCCATCAGGTCGCCGCGTTCGGCCGCGGGTATCGGTGCCAGGAACCGCTCCCACTTGTCGGGAAACATCTGCGACACGCCGAACTGGTAGTACCATTCGAGTTCGGCGCGGGTCAGCAGATAGATGCCGCGTACGATGAGTTCACTCACACGCTCCGGATGCGTCTCTGCATAGGCAAGCGCCAACGTCGAGCCCCAGGATCCGCCGAAGACCTGCCATTTCTCGACGCCCGCCATCTCGCGCAGCCGCTCGATATCGGCCACCAGATGCCAGGTGGTGTTGGCCTCGAGTTCGGCATAAGGACGCGAGCGGCCGCAGCCGCGCTGATCGAAGAGGAGCACGTCGTAGCGCTTCGGGTCGAAGAGGCGGCGGTGGCTCGGCGCGAAGCCGCCGCCCGGCCCGCCATGCAGGAAGACGGCCGGTTTGGCGCCCGGCGTGCCGCAGCGCTCCCAATAGATTTCGTGGCCGTCGCCGACATCGAGATGACCCGACGCATAGGGCTCGATCTCGGGATAGAGATCGCGCAAATTCCCGCTCATTTCCGATGCTCCACTGGAGGCCATTCTTCCGTATCGTAGTCAGGGTGCTGGTAGGAAACGAGGTGAGCCAGGAAGGCGACAGCCTTCGGGTCCGCCATCGTGTCCTCTCCCGGCAACGCCGGGATATCATCCACGTAAGGCAGCTTCGCCTCGACGCCCCACTGGATCACCGGCGCGATCTCCTCCGGCTCGTCGAAGGTCCCGATGGCGAGCGCAATGCCGTCCGGCGCCTCGTAGGTAAGCGGCGTGCCGCATTCGGCGCAGAAGCCGCGCTTGGCGACATTCGAACTCTGGAAACGCTTCGGCTCGCCGCGCGTCCAGACCAGCGTCGCGTGCCTGACGGAGACGAGCGGCGCATAGAAGGCGCCTAAAGCTTTCTGGCACATGCGGCAATGGCAGACCGATGCATCGCCGAGCGGCCCTTCCACATGAAAACGTACCGCTCCGCACTGGCATCCGCCGGAATAGGCCGGTTTGTTGTCGAGGCTCATGGCTCTCCTGCCTCCACCTTCTCCTCAAGCAGGCGCATGGCAGACGGCTTCGATATTGTTGCCGTCCGGATCGAAGACGAAGGCGCCGTAATAATCCGGGTGATAGTGCGGCCTGAGGCCGGGACCGCCATTGTCGCGGCCGCCGGCGGCTAGGGCAGCCTCGTAAAAGGCGTCCACCTCCGCCCTTGTATCGGCCGTGAACGCATAGTGGCGGCCAGGTCCCGGCTCGGCCGCTTCGTGCAGCCAGAATTGCGGCCGGCCGTAGCCGTAGCCACCCACCCTCAGGCCGTCCGTATATTCTTCGGGCACCATCATCACCAGCGATGCGCCAAGCGGCGCCAGCGCCGCATCATAGAACCGCTTCGAAGCATCGAAATCGTGGACACCAATTCCTGTATGATCGATCATGGATGCTGCTCCTCTTGCAGGTTAAGCGGCCTGGTCGGCGCGGCGAGACCGGCCGTTATGACGATATGCTGACAGACATTGTCGATGTCGCGAAGAATATCGTCGTTCCAGAAGCGGAGAACGGTCCAGCCGAGATTGGACAAGGTTCTGTCGCGCACGGCATCGCGGGCCGATTCTCCATGCTGCGATCCGTCGACTTCGACAACGAGTTTCCTGGATGGGCAGGCAAAATCGACGATATAACCCGCAATCGGCATCTGGCGTCGAAATGCCAGAACCCATCAGCCGATGCGCCCTGACCTCGTTCCAGAGTTTCAGTTCGGCATCGGTCATCGCTTTGCGCATCTTGCGCGCGTTACGGCGATTGGTCGAGGGGATGACCGCGTGGTTCATCGTGGCAACCTTGCCCTCACCTCTTCACCTCCCAGGTCGTTACGCGCTCGCCCGTGACCGGATCCTTGCCGTCCTTCAACTGGATGCCCTGCGCGAAGAGATCGTCGCGGATGCGGTCGGCTTCGGCCCAGTTCTTTTCGCGGATGAGAGCAAGGCGGCGCGCGACAAAGCTTTCGACATCGATGTCGGTCTCTATCGCAGACAAATCGATGCCGATCAGCATGGCGGCGGCGACCAGCACCGGTTCCGGCAAGTCCGTCGCGTTCAGAAGGCGGATGTACTGGGGCAGGTCGAGATCGTCCGAAAGCGCGTCGATGAACGAAGAACCGACGATGCCGGCAGCCGCGTTGTTCGCCTTCCGCCTGAGCTTCGTGAGGACATTTTCCGCCTCCTCCAGCTTGCGCACGGAAAAGTCGATCGGCTCGCGGTAATGCGTCATCAGCATGGCGAGGCGGAGCACTTCGCCCGGCCATTTGCGCCCGCCGAATTTCTCCGTGCGGAGGAGTTCGTGGATGGTGACGAAATTGCCCTCGCTCTTCGCCATCTTGCGGCCTTCCACCTGCAGGAAGCCGTTGTGCAGCCAGTAATTGGCCATCATCGGCGTGCCGTGGGCGCAGCGCGACTGGGCGATCTCGTTCTCATGATGCGGAAAGATCAGATCGAGCCCGCCGCCATGGATGTCGAAGGTGTCTCCGAGGAAGGCGGCCGACATCGCGGAGCATTCGATATGCCAGCCCGGACGTCCCCTGCCCCACGGGCTTTCCCAGCCCGGCTCCTCGGGCGAAGACTGTTTCCAGAGCACGAAATCGGCCGGGTTCTTCTTATGCGCATCGACCGCGACACGCGCGCCGGCCTGCTGGTCCTCCAGATTGCGCCGTGAAAGCCGGCCATAGTCCGGCATGGAGGCCACATCGAACAGAACTTCGCCATTCGCCTCATAGGCATGACCGCGCTCGATGAGCTGGCGGATCAGCGTCACCATATCCACCTTGCCGTCCGGCCGCGGAAGCACGAACTCCGTCGCTCGCGGCTCGAAGGTCGGAGGCAGGCAACCGAGCGCCGCGACGTCTTCGTGGAACTGGCCGGCCGTTCTTTCCGTCACCCGACGGATGGCGTCGTTCAGGGTTACCCGCCCGGCCTCGATCTCCAGTCCGAAATCGCGTAGGGCACGGGCGTTTATCTTGTCGTCGACGTCCGTGATGTTACGCACATAGGTGACGTGATCGGCGCCGTAGAGGTGCCGCAGGAGCCGGAAAAGCACGTCGAAGACGATCACCGGCCGCGCATTGCCGATATGGGCATAGTCGTAGACGGTCGGCCCGCATACGTACATGCGCACGTTGTTCGGGTCGATCGGGTGGAACACCTCCTTCGCCCGCGTCAGCGTGTTGGTGAGCCTAAGCCCCTTCGTCGCGTCCGACATGAAACAGTCACTCCCTGGCCGCCGGCCGGGAGCGTTTTTCTATCCAGGAAAGAGAGCGAAAACGTCCGGACCAGCAGGCTGCTAGCCGATAATGCAGATGCCGGTAATGGCGAAAGGCGTTTTCATCGCCGCGCTTTATGGCCTTGTGGGCATTCTCCGTCAAGGCGCAAAACCGTTCACGACCGGCTCCGCCCTTTGCCGAGGCCAGGAAACCCTGGATCCTTCTCAGGAGCCCTTCAAAAGACGCCCCTTCGTGTCTGCCGTGAACGCAGAGAACTGCTTTGATTGCATAGTCTTCCCGACGGTGTCTCCACCGGAACGGTCTCGTGTGCCTCATGTTGGTCAAGAGGCGCCGTCGTCGCGATTTTCAACTCGAAGTTCAGCGGATTTGAGCTAGAATGTGGCCGGCGAAGGCAAGTTCGGGCCGATGGGAGGCAACATGGCAAACCCGCTCAATATGGCTGAAGAGATTGATTTCTGGTCTCTTTTCAACAGACAAAGGTTGCACCAGAACAACCGTCAAGGTCGTACCGCCGCTGAGTTCGACGAGCAAAAATACGCATCGGGCATTCACTTCATCAACCAGAGCTACCGGTCGCTCTTCGATTCACTTTCGTTGCAGCGGCCGGACATTCGGCAACCAATTCACGCACTGAAACGTGGGTTCCTGATCCATAAAGGGTTCAAGCAACTTGAAAACGCGCCGATGCAATTCTGGTGCGTCACATTCGATCTCTATAATCGCGGCAATCCTCAAGATCCCAACGGCCCCAGGCGACTGATCGTGATTCTCAAGAACTGGCCAGGGGGGCGGGCACCGAACGGCCGCATAATCTGGACGCCGGACGCCGGCTATTTCGCGCATTTGATTTATACGAACAATCATTATGGCGACAACAGCGGTGGACCGAGTTTTGCCTACGTCAACAACTGGCCGCTCAGAGATCATGCGGCGGGGAAATACTCGGTACTTGGCAACGTGGCAGCCACTTTCGCCGCTTGAGGCGTCTCAGAACGAGCTTCGTTCAGCTACGGCTTACTGGGATTAAGAGACCGCACGAGGAGTATCGGGTAATGCCAGGCCGGGGATTCACGACCGTCGCATCACCCTCCGCCAGGGTTCCACAAGCTTGTTCGAACCCCTTGTTTGCCGACTTGGAGAGCCGCCTCTCGTTCCATGATCGTTCGGAATGCATCAGAGCCAGAAAATCGGCGCGGAAATGCCCGAATGCGAACCAATCGGCTCCCTATTCGTTGGTTATCAGGACTTCGTTAAGCATAGCGGAGCACTCTTTGACGGTCGGGATAGGATTCACTCAAATTTGCCACGAATTCGACTGAATCTGGAACGATCTGCGCCGCTCCCCGCAAGCAAGCAGGAAGAAGACAATGACGAGCTCAAGGAAAATCCGACGAAAACCCGCCGAGCCGAAACCGGCTGAAGCGCTCATCGCGCAATATCGTGCCATCGGCCAACCCTCGTTGCAGGCGGCACTGATGTGTACGGCCAAGAAGGGCAAGAAGACGCTTGAGAGCCGCCGGGCTCACGCCTGAGCGAAAAGCCTCGCAATGAGGCTGACAGCGATACCGGCCGTGACCAGGCCGACGACGATGTCGAGGATGCGCCAGGCGGCGGGCCTGGCGAAGAACGGCTGCAAGAGACGCGCGCCGTAGCCGAGGCCGAAGAACCAGACGAACGACGCCGCGGCGGCACCGACGCCATAGGCAAGTCGTGCCGGCCCAGCGAAACGGCCAGACAGCGAGCCGAGCAACAGCACCGTATCCAGATAGACGTGCGGATTGAGGAAAGTGAAGGCAAGGCATGCCGCGACCGCGGCTTTCAGGCTTCCCTTTCCGCCTCGCGCCGCCCGCAGCGTTTCCGGATGCACGGCGCGTCGGAAGGCCAACACCGCGTAGCACGCCAGGAATATCGCGCCGCCGATCGTCACGACCGTGATGAGTTTCGGCGATGAGGCGACCAGCGTGCCGAGACCGCCGACCCCGGCGGCGATCAACATCGCATCGGCCAGCGAGCAGATCAGGCAGAGCACGAAGACATGCTCGCGCAGCAGTCCCTGCCTGAGGATGAAGGCGTTCTGCGCGCCGATCGCGATGATGAGCGATCCGCCGAGCAAGAAGCCGGAAGTCGTGGCGCTGAGCAGGCCGGCCATGCCGTGACGGTACCGATCTCAGCCGTTCAGGCCGACGCGTCCGGTGACATAGTCGAAGATGGCGCGGCGGATCGCCGGATCTTCCAGCTTCGCCACCGGCAGATAGAAGATCAGGTCATTGCCCTTGGCGAGCGTGATCACGTCGCCACGCTCCTCGACCCGGTCGAAGGCCGACCAGAGGAAGCATTCGAAATCGCCGTTGCAGATGGTCATCAACGCGGCCTCGTTGAAGGCGAAGGTTTTTCGGCCGGGATGGAATTCCGGGTGGATGGACGGGCATGTGGAGAGCGCCTCGCGGATGGCGATCTCGTCCTCCGCACTCAGTTCCACGGTGAATTCCTTGATCATTTCCGAGACGCCCAAATTCGGGGCGATTTTTATCGAATGCGAGTTAAATAAGCTTTAGCTGAACGTTAACCGGCTTCTCTTCGGGCGCCGATCCGCCGAGGTCGATGGGCTCCTGTATCTCCGGACCCGTATTGGCCACCTTGTTGACCCTGTCGGAAACAGGGATCGCCTCGAAGAAGCCGGGATCGGCAGGCCGCAGGAGGTCGGCTACGTCCCGCGGCTCGTTCGAGCGGCAATCGAGCCAGCGCGAGAAATCTTCCGGCTTGATGACCACCGGCATGCGCTCGTGAATATGCGCGATATCGGCGTTGGCATCCGCGGTCAGGATGGCGCCGGTGTCGATCTCCGAACCGCCCGGCTCGTACCATGTCTCCATCAAACCCGCGAAGCCGACGAGCCCGCCGCCCCTCGGCCGCACCCAATAGGCCTGCGCCTTGTTTCTGCCTTCACGGCGCCATTCATAGAAACCGGAGGCGGGAACGAGTGCGCGGCGATGGCGCATCGCCGTCTTGTAGGTATTCTTTTCCAGCGCCGTGTCGGAGCGCGCGTTGAAGAGCAGCGGAAAGCTTTTCGGATCCCTCACCCAGGCCGGGACAAGCCCCCAGCGCACGAGGAGCGCGCGCCGGTTCGGAAGATTGGAGCCGGGCGAGCCCCGCCCCTCGCCCGCCATCACCATCAGGATCGGCTGCGTCGGCGCGATGTTGTAGCGCGGCGGAAAGTCCTCCAATTCCAGGAGCGCGAAGAAGGCTTCCACCTCTTCGGATTTCAGCGTCAGGGCAAAGCGTCCGCACATATCCCTTCCTTCATGTGTTCCGGCCTTAGGTAGAAATGTTCCGGCGCAGGCGCAACGATTGCGGTTGACGGCCCAAAGACGATCCCGAATTCTACCGGCATGACGGGTCGCATCATCCTCGCCGCTTCCGTGGCGCTGCGCCGCGGAAACCGCTTCCTGCTCGTGGAACGCGGTCGCGCACCGGCGCGCGGCCAGTTCGCCTTTCCCGGCGGCCGGCTCGAACAAGGCGAATCGCCCGAAGAAGCCGCCCGGCGCGAACTTCTCGAGGAAACCAGTCTCTCAGCTTGTGGACTTGCCCTCTTCCGCATCATGGATCTGGGTGGAGACGAGGACAGCGGCGGTGTACTTTTCCGGCTGCATGTCTTCACCGGCATCTATACGGAAGGCGAAGCGGTCGCTCGGGACGACGCCGCGAGCGTCGGTTGGTACAGTGTCGAGGAGATGGAAGCCCTGCCAATCAACGCGTCGACGCTGGAGGTCGCGCGGCGCATTCTTGGATGTTGACTCCGGCGAAATCACGCCTTGCAGCAGCCCAAATCCTCGCTCACAAGTTTCGCATGGCTCGGGCGATCTTCATGCGATTCCTTCTGGCGGCGCTGCTTGCCGCTTCCGTGCTGCCCGCGCGCGCCGTCGAGGCGCCTTACGAGAAGAACCTGCTACGGCTCGCCGAAATTCTCGGCTCGCTGCAATATCTGCGCAATCTGTGCGGCGAGAAGGGAGACGACTGGCGCGAGGCCATGGATGCGATCCTGATAACGGAGAATCCCGGACCGGATCGCCGGGCAGAGCTCGTCGGCAGCTTCAACCGCGGCTACCGCACCTACAGCGACATCTATCACACCTGCACGGCCTCGGCGACCGAGGCCATCGCCCGTTACATGAAGGAGGGCGAAGCGCTCAGCCGCGACACGGCGAACAGGTTCGGAAATTAGGGATCAATTAACTTTTTTGCCAATGGCCGGATGCGTAGCATTTTAACTGTGCTAGAACATTTAACGGGACATTAAGAACTGGCATCGGATTCGAACGAATTCGGCCGCCGCTTAAAAGGGTGGACGGAAATATGGACCGGAGCGTCAGCGACATCGACGCACTGATACGGGAAGAGAAGAGGCTGACCGCGCTCGAAAGCCAGAGCGAGGCATGGGCAGACGGTATTTCCGCCGGTATCGAGCCGGAAATCCTGGCCGAAGCCGCGCTTGCCACGGCCTTTGGGGAACTGCTTCGGTCGGGTGGCGAGCAGGCAGCTCTCGCGCTGCTCGATCGCATGCGCGACCGTGTCATCGCCGGCGAATTCGAGCCCGATCTCGTACGGCATTGACTGTCTGCTGAACCTGTCTTCTTAGTGCGTTCGAGTGCAGGAATCGCTCCATTGAGGAGAGCGCGAGCCAGGCCGATTGCTCGCGAGCGGCAGACAGGCAGGACCACCATGTCGATAATCACCCCCTTGCGCCGGAGCACACGGTTCCGGGCCCTTACAATAGCTCTCTTGGCCGCGTTGCTCATCCCAGCGGGACCGGCGTGGGCGCTCAGCGAAATTCAGGGTGATCAAGAGTCCGCCGCCAACAGCCCGATGAAATCGGGTACCGGTTCGGACAGTCAGGCCGTGCCGCCGGCAAACGCGCCGCAACTGAACGACGACCGTCAGCCCGACAATCCGGATGAGGCGGAGCCCGACGATGCGCAAACGCCGGACGCGGTGAGGCCCCAGGTCGATCCCAAAGCACCGCTTCCCGAAGTCTCCTATGATCTGAGCAAGCTGCCGCCGGCCGTGCGCGAAATGCACGACAAGATCGTGGAAGCCTGTAAATCCGGCGATATCGAGAAGCTGCGGCCTCTGATCGGTAGCGGGAATGAACAGACCCAACTCTCCCTGACAGAGATCGACGGCGATCCCATCACCTTCCTGCATGACCTTTCCGGCGACACCGACGGGCAGGAAATCCTCGCCATCCTCGAAATGCTGCTGGATACCGGCTACGTGCACATCAATGTCGGCAAACCCGACGAGGCATATGTGTGGCCTTACTTCTACGCGATGCCGCTTTCGCGCCTCGACGCGCGCCAGCGCGTGGAGTTGTTCAAGATCGTCACGGCCGGCGACTACGAGGACATGAAGACCTACGATGCCTATGTGTTCTATCGCGTCGGCATCACGCCGCAGGGGCGCTGGGCCTTCTTCGTGGCTGGCGACTAGTCCCGCACCCGGACCCGCACTTCCCTTCAAACCGGCAAGATTCGGCAACCTGTCCATGAAACTCGTTCATCTGTCCGATATCCACATCCATGGCAAAACGATCGACGGCTCCGATCCGATCGAGCGGTTCCAGCGCTGCCTGGCGCATGTGGGAAAACACTATTCGGACGCCGACGCTATCGTCGTGACGGGCGATCTCACGCATGATGGACAGACGCCGTCCTATCAACGGCTCAAGGATCTGCTCTCGGGCTCGCCGCTCAAGCTCCACCTGTTGCTCGGCAACCATGATCACCGCGGCCGGTTCCGCGCAACGTTCACGGACCATCCGGCGGACGAGAACGGTTTCATCCAATATGTCGCCGATGCGGACGGCTATCGTCTCGTGATGCTCGACACCAGCGAACCCGGCACCCATGCCGGCCATTTGTGCGAAAAGCGCCTCGGCTGGCTGTCCGACAGGCTCCGTGATGCAAGGCGGGACGCAATGCCTGTCCTGCTTTTCATGCATCACAATCCGGTCGTAGTCGGGGTGTGGGCGGCTGATGTGCTGAACCTCATCGATGACACCGGGATCAGGAACCTCCTACGGGAGAATCATGATCTGGTGCGTCATATCTTCTTCGGCCACACGCATTATTCACTCTCCGGCGCGCTGGAGGGTATTCCCTTCTCGGCACCGCGCTCAACCAACCATCCGTGCTGGCCCGAGATCGGAGACAGGCGGCGGACCGGCTTCGGCCCGATCGCGCCCAATTACAACGTCGCGCTCGTCACGAGCGACGCCGTCGTAGTTCACACCATCGACTTCATGCTCGATGACCAGATCGTCTGGCGGGACATTCCGGACGAGTACGCCTATGTCCATGCGTCAGCGCCCCAACCATAGAGGCCGAAGCGCGGCTTACGGTTTTCACCGAAGGCGGCTGAATGTGCCTCTTTCCGGCTCGGCCCTTTTCCTGCCCGAAAAAACCGATTAGACAGCGCAACCAACGCGAAGCAAATGCGCAATTGAGGGATTCGACGTGTCATCCACATTCGACAAGGTCGCGGACATCATCGCCGATACGAGCGAGATCGACCGCGACAGCATTACGCCCGAGAGCCATACGATCGACGATCTCGGCATCGACAGCCTGGATTTTCTCGATATCGTGTTTGCTATCGACAAAGAATTCGGCATCAAGGTGCCGCTGGAGAAGTGGACCCAGGAAGTCAACGACGGCAAGGTCTCGACGGAGCAGTACTTCGTCATGAAGAACCTGTGCGCCAAGATCGACGAGTTGGTGGCAGCCAAGGCGAAGACGGCTTGACCGGCCTCGGCCTCTCCGGCCAATAGAATTCCATGAACCCGCGCGACGTCGTCATCACCGGTATCGGCCTTGCTTCTTCCCTCGGCGAAGGAAACGCCGTCCACTGGGAAAAGATGACGGCGGATCGTCCCGTACCTGTCATAGACACGGAACGCTTCGCGCCCTTCATCGTCCATCCATTACCCGAGATCGACTGGAGCTTGCAGATCGCCAAGCGCGGCGACCAGCGGCAGATGGAAACATGGCAGCGGCTCGGCACCTACGTTGCCGGTCTCGCCCTGGATGACGCCGGCATGAAGGGCAACGAATCGCTCTGCGCGACCATGGACATGATCGTGGCGGCCGGCGGCGGCGAGCGCGACCAGGAAGTGGACGAAAGTATCCTTGCGGCATCGCTTGGCACCAACGACCGCGGTGTCCTGCTGAACCAGAAACTGATGACCGATTTGCGCCCGACGCTTTTCCTGGCGCAATTGTCGAACCTGCTCGCCGGCAACATCTCGATCGTGCACAAGGTCACCGGCTCCTCGCGCACCTTCATGGGAGAGGAAGGCGCAGGCGTCGCGGCCGTGGAGACTGCGGCCGCCCGCATCCGCTCCGGCCAGTCGAGCCATGCACTCGTCGGCGCCGCCTTCCAGACGGAACATCCCGACATGCTGCTCGCTTATCAACTGGGAGGCCAGCTGCAGCAAGGACCTTGGCAGCCGGTGTGGAACCGCGACCGGGCGCAGGGGGGCGGTATCTTCACCGGGTCGGGCGGCGCATTCCTCGTGCTCGAATCGCGTGAACATGCCGAGGGACGCGGGGCTCGCGTCCATGCGCAGATCGAAGAGGTCATATCTGCCCGCGCACGTCGTTCGGACGGAGCGCTGGAAGCGGCGCTGCGGGCGATGACGGCAAGTCTTTCCGACAAGGACGATAGGCGCCTTGCCCTTTCCGGGGCTTCCGGCGTCCACGATGCAACGGCAGCCGAAAAGAAAGCGCTCGAAAGCCGGTTTGCGCTGCGCGGCCTGACGACGCTGACGGGGCATCTGAAGGAAGCGCAATTTCCTTTCGCGGTGGCGCTCGCGGCGCTCGCCGTCGCGCACGGAGAGGCTTATCCGCCATTCGACCCGAGCGAACCTGCCTTCGCCGGCGATCCGCACACCGCTCTTGCAACGGCCGTCGGGTCGAGCCATTTCGAAGGTATCGCGCTCGTCAGCGCGGCGTAGAAAGGCAGGCAATGTCGAAAACGACAGATCATCTCGGCAGGCCGATCGTGGTCGTGACCGGCATTGGCATCATCACTTCGCTCGGCGTCGGCAAGAAGGACAACTGGGGTGCGTTGACCGCCGGGCATTCCGGCATCCACACAATCACCCGCTTCCCGACCGAAGATCTCAAGACCCGCATCTGCGGTACCGTCGATTTCCTGGGCGCAAGCGACAAGGGGCCGAGCGCGCTCACCTGCGAGATGGCTGAAACCACAACGGTGGAAGCTCTCGGCGAGGCCGGACTTGGCGACACGGAATTCAGCGGCCCGCTCTTCCTGGCCGCTCCGCCCGTGGAACTCAGTTGGCGCGACCGCTTCGACCTTTACAAGATGTCGGCCAACGGCGCCGGTTACGAGCGGCTGATGGCGGGCGCGACCAAACCCGAGGCAGCTCCTTACTATGCGACGACACAGTTCGGCTCGATCGCCGATCGTCTCGCCGACCGCTTCGGCACGAAGGGCCTGCCGATCACGCTTTCCACCGCGTGTGCATCCGGCGCAACGGCGATCCAGCTCGGCGTCGAGGCGATCCGGCGCGGCGAAGCCGACCGGGCGCTGTCGATCGGCACGGACGGGTCCGCCACCGCCGAGGCGCTTATCCGCTTCTCGCTGCTCTCGGCACTTTCGACACGCAACGACGAGCCCGAAAAGGCATCGAGGCCGTTCTCCAAGGACCGGGACGGTTTTGTGCTGGCGGAAGGCTCTGCCACGCTCGTGCTCGAATCGCTCGAAAGCGCCAAGGCTCGAGGGGCCGAAATCCTCGGTGTGCTCAGGGGTTGCGGCGAGAAGGCCGACGATTTCCATCGCACCCGCTCCAAGCCCGATGGCTCGCCCGCGATAGCGGCGGTGCGCGCGGCGCTTGCCGATTCCGGTCTCGACAAAAACGGCATCGACTATATCAACGCGCACGGCACCTCGACGCCGGAGAACGACAAGATGGAGCACCTGTCGCTCTCGACCGTGTTCGGCGAACGCATGCACTCCATTCCTATCTCGTCAAACAAGTCGATGATCGGCCACACGCTCTCGGCCGCCGGCGCCGTCGAAGCCGCCTTCTCGTTCCTCACTATGCGCGAAGGCGTTCTTCCGCCGACCATCAACTATGACAATCCCGACCCCGTGATCGAGCTTGACGTGGTACCGAACATCAAACGATCGGCCGACGTGAAGACCGTCCTCTCCAACTCCTTCGGCTTCGGCGGCCAGAACGCCTGCCTTGTAATGGCGCGCGAACCGGCCTAAGCGGCTCCCGGCAGGAACGAAGTCGGGAACACATGCGCGCATTGCAATTAATTGCAGACCGCCAGCTTGAAGCGGTCGACATTTCCCCGCCGCCCTCACCCGGCACGGGCGAGGCTACCGTCCGTATCAAGGCGGTGGCGCTCAATCATATCGACGTGTGGGGTTGGCGCGGCATGGCGTTCGCCAAGCGCAAGATGCCGCTTACGATCGGCGCGGAGGCATCAGGCGTGGTCGAGGCGATCGGCCCTGGCGTGGCGGACCTCCTCCCGGGCCAGCTTGTCTCAATCTACGGCGCACGCACCTGCGGGCTCTGCCGCGCCTGCCGCGAAGGGCGCGACAATCTCTGCGAACATGTCGGCGGCGTCCATGGCTTCCATCTCGACGGTTTCGCGCAGGAGAAGATAAACCTGCCTGCCCGCCTTCTTGTACCGGCGCCGCCCGGCGTGGACGAGATCGGTGCGGCTGTCGCGCCGGTGACCTTCGGCACGGTCGAGCACATGCTCTTCGACAACGCAAGACTGGAGCCGGGCGAGACGATCCTCGTCCATGCGGGCGGCTCGGGTATCGGCTCGGCGGCGATCCAGCTTGCGAAGAAGATGGGATGCACGGTCATCACGACGGTCGGCTCGGACACCAAGATGGAAAAGGCGAAGGCGCTCGGTGCTGATCACGTCATCAACTATCGCGAGGACCGGTTCGAGGGCGCGGTACGCAAGATCACGAGGAAGAAGGGCGTCGACGTGGTGTTCGAGCATGTCGGCGCCGACACATGGGCGGGCTCGATGCTCTCCCTGAAGCGCGGCGGACGTCTGGTCACCTGTGGCTCGACCTCCGGCGTCTCGACGCCGATGAACCTGATGCAGCTCTTCCAGCAGCAATTGAAGATCCTCGGTTCGTTCGGCTGTCGCATGGAAAACATGGCAAACGCCATGCAGAAGATGGCCGCCGGCCTCGTGCACCCGGTGGTCGACACTGAGGTCGATTTCGACGGCATCGGCGAAGCGCTGAAACGCATGGAAAGCCGGGACGTCTTCGGCAAGATCATCCTGCGCGTCGGCTGATGAAGCGGTTCCTCTACCGCACGTCGCGGTGGCTGAAACAGGCCAATTACTGGCTGATCGCGCGTGCCGCGATGACAGTCCTCTGGCTGTTGCGCAAATTGCCACCCGACAAGGCAATGGACTTCGCTGCGGGACTGGCGCGGCGGCTCGGGCCGCTCAGCCCTCGCCACGGAATAGCGCTCGACAATCTCCGCCACGCATATCCCGAACTGGACGAAGCCGCGCGCCGGGAAATCGCGCTCGACATGTGGGAGAATATGGCCCGGCTCGGCGCCGAATACGTCTTCCTCGACCAGCTCTTCGATTTCGATCCGAAGGAGGCGAAACCGGGCCGGGTGGAGGTCGTGGGGGCGGAGCGCTTCCTGAGTATCCGCGACGATAAGAAGCCGCATATTCTCTTTACCGGCCATCTCGGCAATTTCGAGCTTCTGCCGGTCGCAGCCGCCTCGTTCGACCTCGATCTGGCGGTGATGTTCCGGCCACCGAACAACCCCTTTATCGCGGACTACGTCTTCTCGACCCGCCGCTCGGCGATGGGCCGCATGCTGGCTTCCGCCCCCGGCGTGGCGTTTGCCCTCTCGCGCGTTCTGGAAGCCGGAGGCAATATCGGTGTTCTCGTCGACCAGAAGTTCCGCGGCGGCTTACGCACCAATTTTTTTGGCCGCGAATGCGAAACCAGCCCATTGGTGGCCCGGCTTGCACGGCATTTCGACTGCGATGTCTATCCCGCCCATTGCATCCGTTTGCCGGGAAATCGGTTCCGGCTCGAGCTTCACGACAAGCTCGACCTGCCGCGCGATCCGGCCGGCGCGATCGACGTCCAGAAGGCGACCCAATCGCTGACCGACGTGGTGGAAGCCTGGGTGCGCGAGACGCCCGGTCAATGGATGTGGTTCCACAAGCGCTGGGAAATCAGCGGTCGCCGGAGGAAGGTGCGCAAAACGCCCGCTACTGCCCGTAGTAATTCATGACGGCGTGCCGGGCTTCGGCGAAGAAAAGCCAGCGCTCGACCAGAATACCAGTTGCAAACGCTATGATGGCGAGAGCCGAGGCCAGCAGCGCCGATGTCCCCTGCCCTGTGAAAAGGACCGCGATCAGCAACAAGACGGGCACAAGACCGCCCAGGCCAAAAGCGATACGCGCAAGCTTCGCCGCGTGCTTGCGCGCTATGCGAAAGCCCATTTCCCGCGTCAGATAATTCTCGGTGACATGCGGGCGCTCGAGAAGGGCGACGGAACCGATGGAGCCGAGGCCGGTGGCGCTTTCGGGCGTCGAAAGAGGCTTCATCGCCAGCAGCCGTTCGCGCCAGCGCAGCTTGGCGACCCATGCGGCGACGATCAGAACGATCGCTGCGAGCGACAACCACCGCACGGGGCCTCCGCCACACAGCGCAAAGAAGGCCGCAAGGACCGCCCCGCCTGCCGCCGCCAGAAGAAGGTAGCAAACCGGCGTCAGCCGCGTGTTCCACGCCTGCACCGATTTGAGCGAGGCATAGATCATCGCGGTACAATAGACCGTGATGGCGCAGAGGATCGTGCCGATTATGCCGGGTATCGGCAGATAGGCATGGTCAAAAAGCGTCGCCCAGGCCGAGATCGCGAGCGGGATGAAGGTGAGGATCGCCATCACACCCTCGCGTGACAGCCAGCTCGACCGCCATTGCGAGAGCGCCCGCCAGGCGCGCTGAGGATTGCCGAGATGGAGTGTCGAGGAGAGGAGGCCGCCGGATATCAGCGCCAGTGCGAGCAGATAGGCGATGCCGGTCGAGAGCGATGCCGGGTCGAGGACGCCGAGCCCGAGCACCGCAGCCAGCCCGTAGCCGAGGCCGGAGGCAGTCGTGAAGAAGATGATCGAAGGTGCGGGGTGCATGGGTCAGATTCTATCCAGCATGCCGTCGAGCCAGGCGAAGAAGCCCTTCGCGTCGGCGGTATCCTCCGCGACGGGCAGCATCTGCGCGCTCTCGGACAGCTTTTTGCGCGGCCTGGGCGGCAGGTATTTGTTGACGGGCCTTGTTCCCTGTTCCGGCATCAGGTCCATGCCGCCGCGTTCCGCGACCATGACGGAAACGGCCGAACTCGGATCGGCAAGGTCGCCGAAATGCCGTGCGTTGGCCGGACAGGTGCGGACACATGCCGGCACGCGGTCCACCTCCTCGAACGTCTCGTTGTAGATGCGGTCGATGCAGAGCGTGCATTTCTTCATGACACCTGCGGCGAGATCCATCTCGCGCGCGCCGTAAGGACAGGCCCATGCGCAAAGACCGCAGCCGATGCACTTTTCCTCGTCCACGAGCACGATGCCGTCTTCCGTACGCTTGTAGGAGGCTCCGGTCGGGCAGACGGTGACGCAGGGCGCATCTTCGCAATGCAGGCAGGATTTGGGGAAATGGACGATGCGCGCGTCGCCCGCCTCTCCGACGATCTCGCCGCCTTCCGGCGTCACTTCGAAGGTATGGATACGGTTAAGCCACGTGCCCGAAACGTCGGCGCCGTAGGGATGCTGGTCCGAAAGGGCAGCGCCGTAGCCGCCGGTGTTCCATTCCTTGCAGTTGACCACGCAGGCATGGCAGCCGACGCAGATATCGAGATCGATGACGAGGCCCAGCTTTTTGGGCGCCGGATGCGTTGGAAGGCTGGTCAAGATGCCCACTCCTGGCCGTAACGAAGCTCATCCGGCGGCTCGGGCAGATCGACAGGCCGGAGAATAGCGGGAAAGTTCGGCTCCGCCTCCTCGCCCGAATCGGCCTTTTCGATACGTACCATGAGATCGTACCAGGCGGCCTGCCCGGTGACCGGGTCGGAGTTCGACCAGCGCATGCCATCTTCCTTCGGCGGCAGGAGTTCGTGGATGAGGTGGTTGAGGAGAAAGCCTTTCGTCCCCTCCGGAGCGTTTTTGTCGAGCGCCCACGCGCCGCGGCGCTTGCCGACCGCGTTCCATGTCCACATCGTGCCGTCGTTGACGGCGTCTGTACGCCGGATCTCGACCTTGATGCGGCCATGGCGAGAGGTCAGCCAGACCCAGTCGCCGCTCTTCAGTCCGTGCGTATCGCAAACCTTTCCGGGCACATAGAGCGGATTCTTAGTGTGGATCTGACGTAGCCACGCATTCATCGATCCCCATGAATGGTACATCGCCATCGGACGCTGCGAGATCGCGTGGTAGGGGAATTCCCCTTCGTCGACCGCCGCCTCCTCGAACGGACGATACCAATCCGGCAGCGGATCGAACGCGGCCACGATGCGCGCCCTGTGGCTCTCGGGCGCTACCGGTTCCCGCAGGCCTTCTCCCGCCAGCCGGAATTTCTGCAAGGGCTCGGAATAAAGCTGGAAGACCACAGGCTTCGGCGTGTCGAAGAAGCCCATCTTCACGGCAAAATCCTGATAAGCCTGATTGGCGTGTTTGAAGAATTGCGCCTCGAGCGGGATGTGCGCGGAGAAAAAAGAGCCGTTCTCGATGTATTGCTTCAGTTGGTCCGGATTGGAGGCCCCCCTGCCCGCGCGGTCGCCTTCGCGGCCGCGGAAACCGGCGAGCGGGCCGATGCCGGGTCGCCGCTCGTGGCGGACGATATAATCGGCATAGTCCTTGTAAAGTGGAACGCCATGCGCGTCGGCAAAGCCCGGCAGCGAAAGGCGCGCGCCAAGATCGAGCATGACGGTCTGAAAGCCGCGAACGTCGCGGTCGGGCTCGATAACAGGCCAGCGTATGGCATCCTGCACGGCATCCGGCTCGGAAATCGGCCGGTCAAGCAACGAGATGCAATCGTAGCGCTCCAGATAGGTCGTGTCCGGCAGGACGAGATCGGCATAGGCGACCATCTCGGAATCGTAGGCGTCCGAATAGATGATCTTCGGGATGCGGTATTCTCCGGTCTTTTCGTCCTTGTCGGTCAGCATCTTCATAGTGCCGGCCGTATTCATCGACGAGTTCCAGGCCATGTTGGCCATATACATGAACAGTACATCGATCGGGTACGGATCGCCGGCATGCGCGTTGGCGATGACCATGTGCATCATGCCGTGCGCGGCGATCGGCGCATCCCATGAGAAGGCCTTGTCGATACGTGACGGCTTGCCGTCCTCGTCGATCAGGAGATCCTCTGGTCCACGAGGAAACCCAAGATGCGGCCCCGACAGCGGTTTGTTGGAACCGAAATGCTCGGCCCTGCCATGCGGCGTCGGATGCGCGTCCATCGGCTTCGGATAGGGCGGCTCGAAACGGAAGCCGCCGGGGCAATCGATCGAGCCGATGAGCACCTGCAGGAGATGCAGCGCGCGCGTCGTCTGGAAGCCGTTCGAATGGGCGGAGATGCCGCGCATGGCATGAAAGGAGACCGGCCTGCCGACAAAGCTCTGATGGCGCCCACCGTAAATGTCGATCCAGGGCTGATCGATCTCGATCGCCTCGTCAAAGGCGACGCGCGCGATTTCGGCCGCCAGCCCCCGGATGGTCGCTGCCGACACGCCGGTTTCTTTGGCAACCGTCTCCGGCGCATATTTCGGATCGAGGTATTTTTCCGCGAGAAGTTGAAAGGAAGGCCGGGCCTTTCGCCCGTCGGGCAATTGGTACGACCCCGACAACGCCGGCCGCGCACCGTTGCTGCCCGCCGGTGCGAAGCGTTCCGTCACGGTCTCGAAGACGAGCGGCTTGCCCTCCTCATCGCGCGCGAAAAGGCCGTGATCCGCCGTCCCCGGTTCGTCGATTACAAGCCAGGGCGTATTGGAATAGCGAATGAGATAGTCGAGATCGATCTTGTGCGCTTTCAGCAGCAGATGCACGATCGAGAGCACCAGCAACGCGTCGGTGCCCGGCCGGATGCCGATCCAGCTATCGGCAACCGCGGAATAGCCGGTGCGGACGGGATTGACGGAGACGAAGCGGGCACCGCGCTGCTTCAGCTTCGAGATGCCGATCTTGATGGGGTTCGAATCATGGTCTTCCGCCACGCCGAACATAACGAAAAGCTTGGTCCGGTCCCAGTCCGGCGCACCGAATTCCCAGAAGGCGCCGCCGATGGTCATGATCCCTGCAGCGGCCATATTGACCGAGCAGAAGCCGCCATGGGCGGCGTAGTTCGGCGTTCCGAACTGCTGCGCCCAAAAACCGGTCAGCGATTGCGACTGGTCGCGCCCGGTGAAGAAGGCGAGTTTCCTCGGATCGCGCGCACGGACTGCGCCGAGCCATTTCGTCGCGGTTTCCAGCGCCTCGTCCCATGAAATCTCGCGGAACTCGCCCGAGCCGCGCGGGCCTGTCCTGAGAAGCGGCGCGCGCAGCCTCGCCGGCGCGTAGTGCTGCATGATGCCGGCCGATCCCTTGGCGCAGAGTACGCCGCGGTTCACCGGATGGTCGCGATTGCCCTCGATGTAACGAATCTTGCCGTCCTTTAGATGGACGTTGATGCCGCAGCGGCAAGCACACATGTAACAGGTGGTCTTGCGGACTTCGTCGGCGATCGGCTCCGACAATGCCAGCCGCGGCTCGGTGCTCATGAGCAATCCTCCCTCGACCGAGTCCTACATAAGAGCCGAGGAAAAGAGAATGGCTTTAGGATGAAAACCGTGTCCCGATCTGTTGAGCCAACAGATCAGTTCGCCACGACGATGCGCGTGTTGCCCGGACCGGCTTCCTTGACCATGGCAAAGAAAGTCGCGGCGTCCTGCGGATGCAGACGGATGCAGCCGTGCGAAGCAGGCCGGCCGAGGCTGCGCGTCTCATAAGTACCGTGGATCGCGTAGCCGCCATGGAAGAATACCGAATAAGGCATCGGCGAATTGTGGTATTTGCGCGAGCGCCACATGCGGTGCAGCCTGACCGGCCGATAGGTTCCGCGCGGCGTGAAGTAGCCGCGCCGCGCGGTCGAGACGTGCCAGCGATACACCACTCGGCCATATTCGGAGACGGTCATCGTCTGGGTGGAAATATCGATCCGCGCCGTCAGCGGAGCCGCCGTACTTGCGCCCACGGCACCGAAGATCATCGCCGCTCCCAGCAGAAGAACGACAACAATTCCCCTCATTTGCTCCCCCTAACGCACCGAAACGCTTACGAAAGGCCCATTAAAGACCAGGCAGGCCGGTTTCTGCAACCGAAAGTTCCAGTCCTGCCGTTCTTAGCGTGACAGGTTGAGGAAGCCTCTTCGATCGTATGAAGGCGGCATCGAGGCTCTTGCCAAGCCGCCCCAATCGCTGCATCCCTGCGATTATGATCGACAGATTTGCGAAAGCGATTGACGAACGGGTGGACGATCTCGTCCAACTCACGGCCGACCTCATCCGCTTCCCAACTATCAACCCGCCGGGCGAGGCCTATACGCCCTGTGCCGAATTCGTCGGCGAACGACTGAGACGGCGCGGCTTCGCCGTCAACTTCATTCGTGGCGAAGGGACGCCCGGCGATACCGACCGCTATCCGCGGACCAACGTCGTCGCTCGCATCGAGGGGCGTGGCCCCGGACCGGTGATACACTTCAATTCGCATATCGACGTGGTCGAGGCGGGTGAAGGGTGGACGACGGACCCGTTCGGCGGCGCCATCAGGGACGGGAAGGTCTACGGTCGCGGCGCCTGTGATATGAAAGGGGGGCTTGCCGCCTCCATCATCGCGGTAGAGGCATTCCTGGCGGTGTCGCCGGACTTCCATGGCGCGATCGAGATATCCGGGACCGTGGACGAGGAATCCGGTGGCTACGGCGGCGTCGCCTATCTGGCGAAAAAGGGTTTGTTTTCCCGGCCGCGCGTCGATCACGTGATCATTCCCGAACCGCTCAACAAGGATCGTATCTGCCTTGGCCATCGCGGTGTCTGGTGGGCCGAAATCGAAACGAAGGGCCGGATTGCGCACGGCTCCATGCCTTTCCTCGGCGACAGTGCGGTGCGTCACATGGGAGCGGTGCTCCACGCGTTCGAGGAAGAGCTTTTCCCCGCGCTTGACCGCAAGCAGACGAAGATGCCCGTCGTTCCGGAAGGTGCACGGCGCTCGACCATGAACATCAACTCGATACATGGCGGCCAGACCGAGGATTTCCGCCCTGGGCTCCCCTCGCCGACCGTTCCGGACACCTGCCGCCTGGTCATCGACCGCCGTTTCCTGCTCGAGGAGAAGATCGACGAGGTCAAGAGCGAGGTCGTTACGATCCTCGACCGGTTGAAACGGGAACGCAGCAAATTCGACTATATTATCAACGATCTGATGGAAGTCCTTCCGACGATGACGGAGCGCGACGCGCCTGTCGTCACCGCAGTGGCGGAAGGGATCCGGCATATTTTCGGGCGCGAGCCGGACTACGTCATCTCGCCTGGCACCTATGACCAGAAGCACATAGCGCGTATTGGCCATCTCCACGACTGCATTGCCTATGGGCCGGGTATCCTCGATCTGGCGCACCAGCCGGACGAATGGGTGGGCATCGATGACATGGTGCAATCGGCCAACGTCATGGCGATCGGCATCGACGCCCTCCTCAACCGCGCCGGCTGAAGCCGACCGGATTCAGGCTCACTTCCGCCCCTTGCGCAGAATCGTGATTTACTCACGCGCGGATTCAGGCTTCTATCGCCGCCATAAAATGGCCTTTGCGGGAGCAGGAAAAATATGAAGCATTGGAAGATGGCTTTGACGGCGGCAGCCTTCATGCTGGCCACCAGTAGCGTAGCGTTGGCTGCGCGGACAGACCTTACGCTCGGGATGGTACTGGAGCCGCCGCATCTCGATCCCACCGCCGGCGCCGCCGCCGCGATCGACGAGGTGGTATACGCGAACGTTTTCGAGGGCCTGACCCGCATCGGATCGAAGGGCGAGGTATTGCCCGATCTCGCGGAAAGCTGGACGATCTCCAACGACGGCACCGTCTATACGTTCAAGCTGCATTCCGGCGTGAAATTTCACGACGGCACCGATTTCGATGCCAATGACGTGAAATTCTCGCTCGACAGAGCGCGTGGCGCCGATTCGGTCAACGCGCAGAAGGTGCTCTTCGCCCACATCAAAGACGTGACCGTGGTCGATCCGACGACGGTCAAGGTCACGCTGGACGAGCCGCAGGGCGATTTCCTTTACGATATGGGCTGGGGCGATGCCGTGATGGTGGCGCCCGAATCGGCCGCCGGCAACAAGGAAAAGCCGATCGGCACCGGGCCCTTCAAGTTCGATCACTGGGCGAAGGGCTCGGAGATCACGCTGGTCAAGAACCCGAATTACTGGGGTAAGCCCGTTGCGCTCGACAAGGCGGTGTTCCGTATCATTCCCGACGCCGCAGCAGCTATTCCGGCATTGCTTTCGGGCGACGTGCAGGCCTTCCCGAATGCGCCGGTCGGCGACGCTCTCGACCAAATCAAAGCAGATCCGAATCTCAAGGTGGTGATCGGCACTACCGAGGGCGAGACGATCATGTCGATCAACAACAAGAAGCCGCCCTTCGACAAGCTGGCCGTGCGGCAGGCGCTTGCCTCGGCCATCGACCGAAAAGCCGTGATAGATGCGGGCTCTTCAGGCCTCGGCACGCCGATCGGCTCGCATTTCTCGCCCGCCGATCCAGGCTATATCGACCTGACTGGCGTCTATCCCTACGATGTGGCCAAGGCGAAGGAATATCTGAAGGAGGCAGGCCTGCCCAACGGCTTCAAGGCAACGCTCAAGCTGCCGCCTACCCCCTACGCGCGCGATGGTGGCCAGGTGATCCAGTCGGAACTCAAGGAGATCGGCGTTGACCTCCAGATCATTCCGCTCGAATGGGCGGACTGGCTGAAGCAGGTCTTCACCGACAAGGATTTCGACCTGACCATCATTTCTCACACCGAGCCGGCCGACATCGGCATCTATTCGCGGCCTGGCTATTACTTCCAGTACGACAACCCGAAATTCAACGATGTCATCAAGGAACTGAGCAGGACGGCCGACCAGAACAAGCGGCTGGAACTGCTCGGCGAAGCGCAGAAGATCCTCGCCCATGATGTGCCGGCGGTCTATCTGTTCGAATTGCCCAAGATCGGTGTCTGGGATGCCAAGCTCGAAGGCATGTGGGCCAATTCGCCGATCCAGGCCAACGATCTGACGCAGGTGAAATGGGCGGACTGACCCTTATCATCGTCACGACAATTGCCCCGGCTGGCTGCCGCTTCCGGGGCAATTATTTTTCCTGCTGGGCCTAGCCAATGACCGCCTATATCCTCAAGCGCGTCGCTATCGGCATCGTCACTCTGGTCTTCGCCTCCATCGTCATCTTCGCGGTGCTTGAGGTGATGCCGGGCGATCCGGCGCGGCTCATGCTCGGCATGAACGCGAGCGCCGACGCGGTCGCGGCGCTGCGCCAGCAGATGGGGCTCGATCAGCCGCTGGTCTTGCGCTACCTGCACTGGGCAGGCGGTATGCTGACCGGCGATTTCGGCAAATCCTTCACTTACTCCTCGCCGGTTCTTAACCTGATCGTCGAACGCGGGGCGGTGTCCCTGCCGCTGGCCCTGATCGCGCTTCTTCTCTCCGCCATCATCGGCATTCCAGTCGGCGTCTTTTCCGCCTCGCGGCGCGGCAAGGCATCAGATACCGCCGTGATGGGCATCGCACAACTTGGCGTCGCCATACCCAATTTCTGGTTCGCGCTGCTCCTGATCTACGTTTTCGCCGTCTGGCTGCGGCTCGTTCCAGCCGGCGGCTTCCCCGGATGGAATGCCGGCATCTGGGCGGGCCTCAAAGGGCTCATCCTGCCGGCAATCGCGCTCGCCCTGCCCCAGGCCGCCATCCTCGCGCGCGTAACCCGCTCGGCGCTGCTTGAGGTGCTCGGCGAGGACTACATACGCACCGCCCGCGCCAAGGGCCTGCCGCGCCGCCGGGTGCTGCTTCGCCATGCGCTGCGCAACGGCATGATCCCGGTCATGACTATTCTCGGCCTGCAATTCGCCTTCCTGCTTGCCGGAACCATCATCATCGAGAACGTCTTCTATCTCCCCGGCCTCGGCCGGCTGGTCTATCAGGCGATCACGCAGCGCGACCTGATCGTCGTCGAAAGCATCATCATGGTCCTCGTCGCCTCCGTGGTGCTGATCAACCTTATGGTCGACCTCTGCTATCCGCTGGTCGATCCGCGCCTGAGGCACGCACGATGAGCGCGGTGACCAGCAGCGATACTCCCGCGCGCTTCCGCGACTTCGTCCGCGCCGCGCTCGCCAACCGCTCCTTCGTGACCGGCCTCGTCATTACCCTCGCCATCGCCCTGATGGCGCTCATGTCCTTTATCTGGACGCCCTATGACGTGGCGAACCTCGTCGTCTCCGATCGAATGAAGCCGCCGTCGGGCGCGCACTGGTTCGGCACCGATAATTTCGGCCGCGATATCCTTTCCATGATCATGGTCGGCTCGCGCAACTCCATCGCAGTAGCGCTTGTCGCCGTCGGCATCGGCATGGGCATCGGCGTACCGCTCGGCTGCTGGGCGGCCGCACGCGGCGGCTGGCTGGACGAGGCGATCATGCGGCTGAACGACGTCGTCTTCGCCTTCCCCGCCCTGATGTCGGCCATCATGATTACTGCGATCTTCGGCCCGGGAGCCGTCAACGCCATCATCGCCATTGGTATCTTCAACATCCCGGTATTCGCGCGTGTCGCCCGTGCCGGCGCGCTGGCGCTCTGGCCGCGCGAGTTTATCCTTGCCGCGCGCGCTTCCGGCAAAGGCCAGACACTCATCACTATCGAGCACATCTTTCCGAACATAGCCAACCTGCTTCTCGTCCAGGGCACGATCCAGTTCGCGCTCGGCGTGCTCGCTGAAGCCGGCCTCTCCTATCTTGGCCTCGGCGCGCAGCCGCCCATGCCGAGCTGGGGCCGGATGCTCTTCGACGCGCAGACGCGGATGATGGTCGCGCCCTATATGGCCATCTTCCCCGGCCTCGCCATCGTCATCACGGTGCTCGGGCTCAACCTCCTCGGCGACGGCCTCTCCGACGTTCTCGACCCCAAGCTGAGGCGTCGCCGATGAGCCTCCTCGAGATCGAGAAACTGTCGCTCGACATTGGCGGTATCCCCATCCTGCGCGGCATCGATCTCTCGATCGGTGAGGGGGAAATCATGGGGCTGGTCGGCGAATCCGGCTCCGGAAAGTCGATGACGGCATTGACCGTCATGCAGCTCCTGCCGATCGGCGCGCATGCCTCGGGCCGTGTGACCTTCGACGGCATCGATATCCTCGCTGCTCCGGAAGAGGCGATGTGCCGGCTGCGCGGCGACGATATCGGCATGGTCTTCCAGGAGCCGATGACGGCGCTGAACCCGGTCAAGACGATCGGCGAGCAGGTCGCCGAGGGCATACGCTGGCACACTGGCGCCAACCGCGCAGATGCCGAGGCGCGTGCCCGAACCATGCTCGACCGCGTCGGCCTGCCGGAAGCGAAATTCCCGCTGTCGCGCTATCCGCACGAGCTTTCCGGCGGCCAGCGCCAGCGCGTCGTCATCGCCATCGCCTGCGCACTGAAGCCGAAGCTGCTCGTCGCCGACGAGCCGACGACCGCGCTCGACGTGGTGCTGCAGAAACAGATCCTCGAACTGTTGCGCGGCTTGGTTGACGAAGATCGCATGGGGCTGCTCCTGATCTCGCATGATCTCGCGGTCGTCGCCGACATGTCCGACCGCGTGACGGTCATGCGTCACGGCGAGGTCATGGAGGAAGGCGAGACGGCGCGGACGCTTTCGGAGCAGGTGCATCCCTATACCCGGCAATTGGCGCAGGCATCGATGCATGTGCCGGAGCGGAGGGGCGCAGTTGATGCTTCGAAGCGCTCGGCCCCTCTCCTCGAAGTGTCCTCCGTCGTAAAAGATTATCCCGGCCGCCGCTTGTCGGTCTTCAGCCGGCCAACACCATTCCGCGCGGTGGATGAGGTATCGTTCTCGGTCGAGCCGGGCCAGTCCGTCGCGCTCGTAGGACGCTCGGGCTGTGGGAAATCGACGCTGGCGCGCATGATCCTGGCGCTCGACCGGCCGACTGGCGGCGACATAAGGCTACTGGGGCAATCGGTCAGCAGCAAGAGCGAGACGGAGCTTCGGCCTTCCCGCCGCAATATGCAGGTCGTGTTCCAGGACCCGTACGGTTCGTTCGACCCACGCCACAAAGTCGAGAAACTGGTAGGCGAGCCGCTGCACCTCCTGGAAAAGCAGCCGGCGGTGAAGGAACGGCGCGAGATGATCGCCGCCACGCTTGCCGAGGTCGGTCTCTCCCCATCCGACATGGATAAATACCCGCACGAATTCTCCGGCGGCCAGCGGCAGCGCATCTCGATCGCTCGCGCCGTCATCACACGTCCGAAGCTGATCGTGGCGGACGAGCCCGTCTCGGCGCTCGACGTGTCGATCCGGGCACAAATCCTCGACCTTTTCGCCGATCTCAACCAGAAGCTCGGCGTCGCTTATATCTTCATCACGCACGATCTGACGGTTGCACGTGCCATTACCGATGACGTGATGGTCATGCATGAGGGCCGCATCGTCGAGCGCGGCCGCACGAGCGACATTCTCGACCATCCGCAATCGGAAGCCGCGCAGGCTCTGGTCGCCGCCGCACCCGACCTTCACCGAGCCATCGCCCGGCGGCTGGAAATGCAGGGCTGAAAGACGGAGTTCGGCACGTCGCATTTGAATGCGCGCGCGTCGTCTCGTAACTAGCGGCGTTTCAGCCGTTACGGCAATGCTCAACATCAGGAAGGCACGAGGCAGAGATGGCCGATCTTATCATTGTCTATTGGCGCGACATACCAGCTCAGGTGATCGTCAAAAGAGGCCGGCAGAACGCCAAGCGCGAACTGTCGGTGCGCTTCACCGAGGCAATCGACATGTGCGCCATGCGCACGGGCGCGTCCGCCACCGGCGACTATCTGGAAGAGTGGCGCAAGGCTGCTCCCCTCCCTGTCGGTGACGACCTTGAGGCGGAAGCGGACAAGGCTCTCGCCGAACTCGAAGCGAAATATGACCGCGAGCGGCTGGTCGCGCTCGTAAAAGCCGGCGGCAAGGAAAATGGCTGAGAAGACCGCCTCCACCACCGCTTCCGGTCCGGCGAGCAGTGCGGCCGAGCCAACACCGCCATCTACTTCCGGCGGCGTGACGCAGGCGACGATCGTCAAGAAAGCGGCGCCGAAGAGCGACTACAAACCGGCCGATGTGTCGCCCCAGCGGCGCGTGCAGCGGCATTATACCGTGCGGCTCTGGTCTGTCAGGCATTCGCGCTTCCTCGAATGGGTTTACGCCCGCTTCGCCGATGTCTTCCTCGCCCTCCATCCCTTGTGGAAGGCAGTCGGCTATGGCCGCGTCGAGGGGCCTGTGAAGTTTGTCGAGAAGCGCGTCAAGGGCTTCATGTTCGACTGCCGCATGTGCGGGCAATGCGTGCTTTCCTCGACCGGCATGTCCTGCCCGATGAACTGCCCCAAGCAACTCCGGAACGGCCCGTGCGGCGGCGTGCGCGCCAACGGCAATTGCGAGGTCGAGCCCAACATGCCCTGCGTCTGGGTCAAGGCATGGGAAGGCTCGCGCAACATGAAGCATGGCGACATGATCCTCAATGTGCAGAAGCCTGTCGATCAGTCCCTGCGTGAGACTTCGGCCTGGCTGCGGGTGACGGCGCTGGCAGCGGCCGAGAAGGAAAAGGCAAGGACGGAGGCGGCATGACCCCTCCCCGCCCTACTCAGCGCGACGAGAACCCGGCCGGCATTGATCTGCCGCTCGATCCCCTGCCCGGCCATTCCTCGCTCGGGCGGCTCGAGCGTGTCCTGCGACGCGGCGAATTCGCCGTCACGGCGGAGCTCAACCCGCCCGACAGCGCCAACCCGGAGGACGTCTATCAGCGCGCGGCCGTCTTCGACGGCTGGGTCGACGGCATCAACGCGGTCGATGCTTCGGGCGCAAACTGCCACATGTCTTCGGTCGGCATCTGCGCGCTCCTGACCCGGATGGGCTACGCGCCGATCATGCAGATCGCCTGCCGCGACAAGAACCGTATCGCCATACAGGGCGACGTGCTGGGCGCAGCCGCCATGGGTGTCGCCAACATCCTCTGCCTGACGGGCGACGGCGTGCAGGCCGGCGACCAGCCCGGCGCCAAGCCTGTTTTCGATCTCGACTGCATGTCGCTCTTGGAGACCGTGCGCGTCATGCGCGACAACGGAAAGTTTCTTTCCGGGCGCAAGCTCACGACCCCTCCTGCGGTCTTCCTCGGCGCCGCCATCAATCCCTTCGCGCCACCCTACGATTTCCGGCCGATGCGGCTCGCCAAGAAGATCGCCGCGGGCGCGCAGTTCGTGCAGAGTCAGTATTGCTTCGACGTGCCGATGTTCCGCACCTACATGCAGCGCATCCGCGACCTCGGCCTCACCGAAAAATGCTTCGTCCTTGCCGGTGTCGGCCCCCTCGCGTCGGCGAAGACAGCACGTTGGATCCGCTCCAACGTGCCGGGAATCCATATTCCCGACTCCGTTATCCAGCGCCTCGAAGGAGCCGCCGACCAGAAGAGTGAAGGCAAGCGGCTCTGCATCGACGTCATCAATGAGGTGAAGGAAATCCCCGGCGTCTCGGGCATCCATGTCATGGCCTATCGGCAGGAGGAATATGTGGCCGAGATCGTCGCCGAATCCGGTGTCCTGAAAGGCCGGCAGCCATGGAAGCGCGAGGCGCGGCATGACGACCAGGTCGTTGCAGACCGTCTCGACAAGATTCTGCATGAAAACATAACCGAACAGCCCGCCGACCGGGTGGAGAAGGCCGCGAATTGAACCGATGGCCTTCCGGCCGTTGATCGGAAAGAGATAACGATATAAAGAAGTCTTTATATCAAACGGAGATAACCATGACCCGAACCATCGTCGCATCCGCGACCCGCGAAATCGTCATCGGCTTCGACCAGCCCTTCTGCGTCATCGGCGAACGGATCAACCCGACCGGCCGCAAGAAGCTCGCCGCCGAGATGATCGAAGGCAATTTCGAGACGGTGAAGAAGGACGCGCTGGAACAGGCCGCGGCGGGCGCGACCATGCTCGACGTCAATGCCGGCGTGACGGCGGTGGACCCGAATGCGACCGAGCCCGGCCTGCTCGTCCAGACGTTGGAGATCGTGCAGGGCCTCGTCGATCTTCCGCTTTCGATCGACTCCTCTGTCACAGGCGCTATCGAAGCCGCGCTCAAGGTTGCCAAGGGACGGCCGCTGGTGAACTCCGTCACCGGCGAAGAGGAGAAACTCGAGGCGATCCTGCCGCTGGTCAAGAAATACAACGTGCCGGTCGTGGCGATCTCCAATGACGAGACGGGCATTTCGATGGACCCTAACGTTCGCTTCGCCGTCGCCAAGAAGATCGTCGAGCGCGCCATGGACCACGGCATCAAGGCCGAGGACGTAGTGGTCGATCCGCTGGTCATGCCGATCGGCGCGCTGGGCGATGCCGGCCGCCAGGTCTTCGCGCTTCTGCGCCGCCTGCGCGAAGAACTCAAGGTCAACACGACCTGCGGCCTTTCTAACATCTCCTTCGGCCTGCCGCACCGGCACGGCATCAACGGCGCCTTCATCCCGATGGTGATCGGCGCCGGCATGACCTCGGCGATCATGAATCCTTGTCGCCCGCAGGAGATGGAGGCCGTGCGCGGCGCCAACGTGCTTGCCGGCACCGACAAGGACTGCATGACCTGGATCAAGACCTACAAGGATTACAAGCCGGCCGTGGCCGGCCAGCCAGCATCAGCACCGGCAGCAGCGAGTGCGCCTGTGGAAGGCGCGGCCGCTGCTTCCAGCGGAGGTCGTCGCCGGGGTGGCCGCGAAGCGCGCCGGGCAGCGGCAGGGTGAGAGGTCATCGTGCGCCCTCCGAGGCTCGCTCCGCCCAGTAACGGACGTCACACCGCGCCCAGCGCCATGTCGAACAGTGCTATGCCGGCCCACGAACCGGCCAGGCCGGTCACGCCGCCGACGATGAAATCGCCGTCGGCTGCCGGCCAGAAGAGATGGAGCGTCAGGGCGGCAAGGACCGATCCGCAGATGGCAGCGGCAAGATATTGCGGGTTCTTCAGCCACGGCCCCTTGAAGAGCCTGACCATGAAGAATCCGGTGGTTACCGCTGAAAAGAGGATATCGGACATCGTTCCCTCGTTCAGCGGCAGATTATCCCCATATGCAGCAATGAAGTGTAAAGGCGGGAAGTAAACTTCTCGGCAAACTGGCAGTGAAATGAACAGCGAAGCGCCCAATCCTCTCGTTCTCTTTATGCCTTCGGGCAAGCGCGGCCGCTTCCCGATCGGCACGCCAATCCTCGATGCGGCGCGCTCGCTCGGCGTCTATGTGGAGAGCGTCTGCGGCGGCCGTGCGACCTGTGGGCGCTGCCAGATCGAGATACAGGAAGGCAATTTCGCGAAACACAAAATCGTCTCCTCGCTCGACCACATCTCGGCGAAAGGCCCGAAAGAGGAACGCTACGAACGCGTGCGCGGCCTGCCGGAAGGCCGGCGCCTCTCCTGCTCGGCGACCGTGCAGGGCGATCTCGTCGTAGACGTGCCGCAGGATACCGTCATCAACGCGCAAATCATCCGCAAGGCCGCGACCGACCGCGTCATCGAGCGCAATCCGGCGATCCAGATGTGTTATGTCGAGGTGGACGAGCCCGACATGCACAAGCCGCTCGGCGATCTCGACCGGCTGAAGGCGGTATTGGCGAAAGACTGGGGCTGGAAGGATCTGCGCGTCGCGCAGCATCTCATCCCCGAAGTCCAGAAAATCCTGCGCAAGGAGAACTGGGCCGTCACCGCCGCGATCCACAAGGATATGGAGCTTTCCCGCGCGACCGTCATCGCGCTTTATCCGGGGCTGAAAAACGAAGCCTACGGCATCGCCTGCGATATCGGTTCGACGACGATCGCCATGCACCTCGTTTCGCTGCTCTCCGGTCGTGTCGTCGCGTCCTCCGGCGCGCCCAACCCGCAAATCCGTTTCGGCGAGGACGTGATGAGCCGCGTTTCCTACGTCATGATGAACCCGGACGGCCGGGAGGCGATGACCAAGGCCGTGCACGAGGCAGTCAACGGGCTGATCGGCAAGGTCTGCGGCGAAGGCGGCGTCGACCGCAATGACATCTTCGACAGCGTCTTCGTCTGCAACCCGATCATGCATCATCTGTTCCTCGGCATCGATCCGACCGAACTCGGCCAGGCGCCGTTCGCGCTCGCCGTGTCCGGCGCGGTGCAAGGCTGGGCGCACGATATCGGCATCGAGGTCAACCGGGGGGCGCGCTTCTATGTGCTGCCCTGCATCGCCGGCCATGTGGGGGCGGATGCCGCAGGCGCCACGCTGTCGGAAGGGCCCTACCGGCAGGACAAGATGATGCTGCTGGTCGATGTCGGCACCAATGCCGAGATCGTGCTCGGCAAGCGTGGCCATGTCGTCGCCGCCTCCTCGCCTACCGGGCCGGCCTTCGAAGGCGCTGAAATCTCGTCCGGCCAGCGCGCCGCGCCCGGCGCCATCGAGCGCGTGCGCATCGACTCTGTGACCTACGAGCCGAAATACCGGGTGATCGGGGTCGACAAATGGTCCGACGAGGAAGGCTTCGAGGAAGCCGCCAAAACGACCGGCGTCACCGGCATATGCGGCTCGGCCATCATCGAAGTGGTGGCGGAGATGTATCTTTCCGGCCTGATCTCGGAGGACGGGGTCATCGACGGCGCGCTTGCGGCGGCCACGCCGCGCATTTTCCAGAACGGGCGCACCTTCTCCTACCTATTGCGCGAGAGCCGGGACGGCGGTCCGCGCATCTCCGTCACCCAGAACGATATCCGAGCCATCCAGCTCGCCAAGGCGGCGCTCTACGCCGGCACGAAGCTCCTGATGGAAAAGCAGGGCATTACGGAGGTGGACACGATCCGCTTCGCCGGCGCTTTCGGCTCCTTCATCGACCCGAAATACGCGATGGTTCTCGGCCTCATCCCAGATTGCGACCTCGACGAGGTGAAGGCGGTCGGCAATGCGGCCGGCACGGGCGCGCTGATGGCGCTCCTCAATCGCGACCATCGCCGGGAGATCGAGCGCGAAGTCGCCAGCATCGACAAGATCGAGACCGCGCTGGAGCCCGATTTCCAACAGCTCTTCATCAATGCGATGGCGCTGCCCAACAAGGTCGATTCGTTCCCGAAACTTCGCACCGTCGTGAAGATGCCGGAATCAAAACTGGCCGATGCAGGGCTCGCCGGCGTGGACAACGCGCCGCGCCGCCGCTCACGCGAAGAGCGCGCCGCGAGACGGCGGGGCGGATAAGCTATAAGTGCCAACTTGACGGCGGCTATTTCTCTCCCCGCCGCCTCTCTTCCCTGAGCCTCGCCCAGTAATCCAGGCGCTTGCGGATTTCACGCTCAAAACCGCGATCCACGGGATCGTAGAATTTCTGCCGGCCAAGCTTCTCGGGAAAATAATCCTGCCCCGAAAAAGCATCCGGCTCGTCATGATCGTAGCGATAGCCCGAGCCGTATCCCTCCCCCTTCATGAGCTTGGTCGGCGCGTTGAGGATGTGCCTCGGCGGCATCAGCGAGCCATGCTCCTTGGCGGCACGTGTAGCCGCTGAAAAGGCGGTATATCCCGCATTCGATTTCGGCGCGGAGGCCAGATAGATGCAGGCCTGCGCCAGCGCCAGTTCGCCCTCGGGCGAGCCGAGGTAGTCGTAGGCATCCTTGGCGGCGTTGGCGATGACGAGAGCCTGCGGATCGGCAAGCCCGATATCCTCGACGGCCATCCGTACCAGCCGCCGGCCGATATAAAGCGGGTTCTCGCCGGCATCGAACATGCGCGCCAGATAGTAGAGCGCGGCGTCCGGGTCCGATCCGCGCACCGATTTGTGCAGCGCCGAGATCAAATTGTAGTGGCCGTCCTGGCTCTTGTCGTAGACCGGCGCGCGCCGCTGGACGATGCGCATGAGGCCGTCGGCATCGAATATCTCGCCCTCGCCTGCCGCGCGCCAGATTTCCTCGGCGAGCGTCAGCGCGGCGCGACCATCGCCATCCGCGAGCCGAAGCAGAACCGTGCGCGCCTCCGTGTCGAGCGGCAACGCTCTGCCCTCTGTCTCCTCGGCGCGGGAAAGAAGCTTCGCGATGCTTTCCTCATCGAGCGCATGGAAAACAAGAACGCGCGCCCGCGACAGCAAGGCGGCGTTGAGTTCGAAGGATGGGTTTTCGGTCGTGGCTCCTACAAGGATGACCGTGCCATCCTCCATCACCGGCAGGAAACTGTCCTGCTGGGCGCGGTTGAAGCGATGGATCTCGTCCACGAAGAGCAATGTCTGGCGGCCATTGGCCCGGCGCAGCCTTGCCGCCTCGAACACCTTCTTCAAATCGGCGACGCCGGAGAAGATCGCCGATATCTGCTCGAAGGCAAGACCGGTCTGGCCGGCCAAAAGCCGCGCAACCGTCGTCTTGCCGGTGCCGGGCGGGCCCCAGAACACCATGGAGCCGAGCGAGCCGGAGCGGATCATGCGGGTCAGCGCGCCATCCGGACCAGTCAGATGCTCCTGCCCGACGACATCTTCCAGCCGCATCGGCCTCAGCCGGTCGGCGAGCGGCCGGCCGGGCTCCGGAGGCTTAGGCGAGGGTTGCTCGAAAAGGTCCGCCATGGAAGCCTGTCAGAACCGCAGGATCTGGCGGATCGTCTGGCCGTTGCGCATGACGGTGAAGCGCCACAGCCGTGTCTGGTGCGAGGCTGCCTTCTGGAGGTCGTCCACGCTCTTGATCGCCGCGCCGTTGACCTCGCTGATGATATCCCCCTTGTCGAAGCCAAGGCTCTGCGCCGCGGAATTGTTCTCGAGATCGACGATCACCACGCCTTCGGAATCCGTCGGCATGCCGAGCCGTTGCGCCAGACGCGGCGACAGCGCCGCCACCTTCGCGCCGGCAAAGGGGCTATCGCCATCGATGGTGATTTCCTTCGAGGACTGGCCCGCCGGCGCGCGCTCCAGTTTCACCTTCACCTGCTGCTTCTTGCCATCGCGCAATATGTCGAAGGTCGATGTGCCACCGATCGGCTGGGTGGAAAGGCGGAAATTAAGCGCCTGCGGATCGTCGATCGCCGCGCCGTCCATGGCCGTGACAACGTCGCCCGGCCGTAACCCGGCCTGCTCGGCGGGTCCGTCCTTCATCACGGAGGATACCAGCGCGCCTGCCGGGCGGCTCATGCCGAGCGCGTCGGCGACAGAGGGTGTCACCTCCTGGAACTCGGCCCCGATGAAGGGTCGCTCGAAATAGTCGCTGCCGTTCTTCGCGGACTGCACGAAGGCGCGCACCATATTCGAGGGAATGGCGAAGCCGATGCCGATCGAGCCACCGCTCTTGCTGTAAATGGCACTGTTGATGCCGACGAGTTCGCCCTTCATGTCGATCAGCGCACCGCCGGAATTGCCGGGATTGATGGCTGCGTCGGTCTGGATGAAGAAAGAATAGTCGGAGACGCCGATATGCGTACGCGCGAGAGCAGAGACGATGCCGCTGGTCGTGGTCTGGCCGACGCCGAAGGGGTTGCCCATCGCCAGCACGAGGTCGCCGACTTCCAGCGCGTCGGAATCGCCGAGCGGAATTGTCGGCAGCGGGTCGGGCGCCTTGATCTTGAGGACGGCGAGGTCGACCTTGTCGTCCTTGAGCAGGATCTTGCTCTCGAATTCACGCCCGTCCGAAAGCGCCACCTTCACCTCGTCGGCGCCCTGGATGACATGGTTGTTGGTGACGATGATGCCCGACGAATCGACGATCACGCCGGAGCCGAGCGAGGACTGCACGCGCGGCGGCATCTGCTGGCCGAAGAAGCGGCCGAAGAACGGATCGTCCATGAAGGGTGACTGCACCCTCACCTTGCTCGACGCATAGACGTTGACGACGGCCGGCGCGGTACGCTTGACCAGCGGCGCGAAGGATAGTTCCATCTCCTCGCGCCCGAACGGTACACGGCGCAATGTGTCGTCGGCCTTTCCTGCCTGGCTTCCGCCCGGCTTCTGCTGGCTCTGGTTCTGCCCGTTGCCCAGCAGATCGGACAGAACGCCGCCGACGGTGCTCTTCTCTTCGGCTGTCGCCTCAAACGCAAAAGAGACAATCAGCGCCCCTACCAGGACGCTGACCGCCAGAGCCATGAAACGCCTTTTGCCGTTCCGCATTCCCGTTTTCCTGCCAATGGTCGTGTCGCTGCCCTTCTCACAGAGGATTGTGCAAATTGAAAGGCTGTTCACAACGCCGGAGTCAGCGACGCACCAAAAAGAAACCCCGGCCGGCGGCCGGGGTTCCAAGGCGACGAAATGAAAACAGTCAATTAGCGTCGGCACGCTGGCTTTCGCCGAGCTTCAGCGCATCGCGGATCGTGTAGAACATGTCCGTCTGATCCGTGAGCCCGGCGAAATTCCCCGCGTGGGGGCCGAAGGCCGCGACCCGCAATTGCGCGCCGGTGTGCTCCTGGGAATCGCCCTCCGAATTGCCATAACTGACCGACATGACCGATCCGTCGCGGGTCATCAGCGCTTCCGTCAGCCCCGGCGCCTTCGTATCGTTTGGAATGATCTGGCTCGAATGGGCGTGGTCGGCCGTAACGATCACCAGCGTCTTTCCGTCGGCCTTGGCGAAGGCGAGCGCCGCCTGAACCGCCTCGTCCAGATCGACCGTCTCGCCGATCTGGCCACATGGATTGGCCGCATGGTCCTGCTTGTCGATCGATGCGCCCTCGACCTGCAGGAAGAAGCCCTTCTCGTTCGACTTCAGCAGGTCGATCGCCTTCTCCGTCATGGCGGCAAGCGTCGGGATCGCTGGGGTCCGCTCCGGGTTCGGCTCGCAGGTGACCGGCTCCTTGTCGATATTGCCGTGTAAGCTCGCCTTCGGACCCATCCAGCGGACCGGCATATTGCCGCCGGAGAAGAGCCCAAGCACCGGCTTGTCCTGGTTCGCCTTGGTCAACGCGTCCATTTCGCCGAGATTGGTGACTATCGTGAAGCCCTGTTCCTTCGCCTGATCGAGCAAGGTTCTGCCGCTCCATTTGCCGGCTTTCGTCACCTGCTCGAAACTCTTGGCGCCGCCACCGAGCACCAGATCGGCACGCGTATCGAGAATCTGCTCGCTGATCGAACCGAGACCGCCATTCTCCAGCGCATTCTCCGGGCAGTTCTTGCTCGTCTCCTCCGGGCCGTAGCATTTGCGCAGCGAGACATGCGCCAAGAGGACCGCCGGCGTCGCGTCCTGAATTTCCGCCGTGGACACATTGCCGGTCGCGAACCCAGCCGCCTTGGCAAGCTCGATCAGGTTTTTGTGCGGCTTGCCATGAATGTCGACGCCAACCGCATTGTTGTAGGTCTTTACGCCGGTCGCCCACGCGGTGCCCGACGCGGCCGAATCGGTCACATAATCCGGCTTGCCGGTTTTCCTATCCAGCGAATAATGGGTGTACTGACCGGTAACCGGCAGCGCATCGATACCCCTGAAGAAACCGCCGGCGCCTTCGGCATAATTCCGCGCGACGGTGATCTCGGAATCGCCCATGCCATCGCCGATGAGCAGGATTACGTTTCGTACTTCCCCGTCATCGACAAGCGCCTTGAACTGCTCCGTCGCATCGCCTGCAAGCCGTCGCGCTCCGCCTGGCTGGGTGATATCGCCCCGTGCCGCGCGCGAAAGATAGGCTTCGGCATCGTCGGCATGGCCGGGCAAGGACACGACGAGAGCCGAGAGCGCGATGCTCGCGGAGAGGAAATGTCGGGAGATTTTCATAACACGCATCCTTTGGACGGGGACCAATGTCCTTTCTTCTGTCCAAGACGCATGACCGGGGGATGACTATGCCGTTACCGTTGGATGACGATCCACCGGCAATCACCCGCATGTGACTGCGAATAACGAAAAAGGGGCCGCACGGCCCCTTTCCGACTGGCTTATAAGACAGTGTGGCTCAGGCCGCCTCGGCCTCATTCTCGGTTTCCTCGGCCGCCGTGCGGGCACGATCCGCCGCGCCCTTCGCGGAGGTGTCGCGGTCGACGAATTCGATGACGGCCATTGCGGCATTGTCGCCATGGCGGAAACCTGCCTTCATGATGCGCAGATAGCCGCCATTGCGAGAGGCGTAGCGCGGCGCGATCGTCTCGAACAGGCGCTTCGCCAGCGCATCGGAGCCGATAGCGGCGATCGCCTGACGGCGGGCATGCAAATCGCCGCGCTTGCCGAGCGTCACGAGCTTCTCTACAATCGGGCGCAGTTCCTTGGCTTTCGGAAGCGTCGTCGTAATCTGCTCATGCTCGATGAGCGAAGCGGCCATGTTGGAAAACAGGGCCTTGCGATGGCTGACGGTGCGGTTCAGCCGGCGGCCGGAACGTCCATGACGCATGAGCCTTCTCCTTCGGTTTCCTTATAGAGAGCGGTCTGCCGCGTCTCAGTATTGATCTTCGTAGCGCTTGGCGAGGTCTTCGATGTTCTCCGGCGGCCAGTCCGGCACTTCCATGCCGAGATGCAGGCCCATGGCGGCGAGCACTTCCTTGATCTCGTTCAGCGACTTGCGGCCGAAATTCGGCGTGCGCAGCATCTCGGCTTCCGTCTTCTGGATCAGGTCGCCGATATAGACGATGTTGTCGTTCTTCAGGCAGTTGGCCGAACGGACCGAAAGCTCCAGCTCGTCCACCTTCTTGAGCAGCGCCGGATTGAAGGCCAGTTCCGTAACCTGCTCCTGCGGCTGTTCCTTGTGCGGCTCCTCGAAATTGACGAAGAGCGCAAGCTGGTCCTGCAGGATGCGCGCGGCGAATGCCACCGCGTCCTCGCCCGTGACCGATCCGTCGGTCTCGATCGACATGGTGAGCTTGTCATAGTCGAGAACCTGGCCTTCGCGGGTGTTCTCAACCTTGTAGGAGACCTTCTTCACCGGCGAATAGAGGCTGTCGACCGGAATCAACCCGATCGGCGCGTCCTCCGCGCGGTTACGCTCGGCCGGCACATAGCCCTTGCCGCTGTCGACGGTGAACTCCATGCGGATTTCCGCGCCTTCGTCCAGCGTGCAGATGATGTGATCCGGATTCAGGATCTCGACATCGCCGACCGTCTGGATGTCGCCGGCGGTGACCACGCCCGGGCCCTGCTTGCGCACGACCATGCGCTTCGGCCCGTCGCCTTCCATACGGATGGCGATTTCCTTGATGTTGAGGACGATGTCGGTGACATCCTCGCGCACGCCCGGGATCGAGGAGAATTCATGCAGCACGCCATCGATCTGGACAGCGGTGACGGCGGCGCCTCTCAGCGAGGAGAGCAGCACGCGGCGCAGCGCGTTGCCGAGGGTCAGGCCGAAGCCCCTCTCCAGCGGTTCGGCCACCAGCGTTGTCGTCGTCTTGCCCTTGGAGGAGAACTCCACCTTGTTCGGCTTGATGAGTTCCTGCCAGTTTTTCTGGATCATTTCGTTTTCCTTCCTTGTCCCCGCCACCATCCAATCGTGGCGGGCGATCTGGAAACCGAAGAGGAGCGCCCCGAGGAGCGCTCATTGCGGCAGATGGATTTCAGAACTTAGACGCGGCGCTTCTTGCGCGGCCGGCATCCATTGTGCGGGATCGGGGTCACGTCACGAATGGATGTAATGGTGAAGCCCGCCGCCTGCAAGGCGCGCAGCGCCGACTCACGGCCGGAGCCCGGACCGCAAACCTCGACCTCAAGCATGCGCATGCCATGCTCCTGCGCCTTCTTCGCCGCATCCTCGGCAGCGACCTGCGCCGCGAACGGGGTCGACTTGCGCGAGCCCTTGAAACCTTGAGCACCCGCCGACGACCAGGCAATCGCGTTGCCCTGCGCATCGGTGATGGTGATCATCGTATTGTTGAAGGTCGAATTGACGTGGGCGACGCCCGACGAGATATTCTTACGCTCGCGACGGCGAACGCGTACGGCTTCCTTGGCCATTATCTACCTTTCGTTCGATCTTGACACCGCCGTAATGCCAGCGGCTACACCATAGTCGGTCGTCAATCGCCGATCGTCATTCGACTGACGAACTGCTAGCGACAACCGACTGAATTATTTCTTCTTCCCGGCAATCGCCTTCGCCGGGCCCTTACGGGTCCGCGCATTGGTGTGCGTGCGCTGGCCGCGAACCGGCAGCGAGCGGCGATGACGCAAGCCGCGATAGACGCCGAGGTCCATGAGACGCTTGATATTCATCGACACTTCGCGGCGAAGATCGCCCTCGACCTGATAGTCGCGGTCGATCGTCTCGCGGATGGCCAGCACCTCGGCGTCGGTCAACTCGTTGACCCGGCGCTCCAGCGGAATGTTGACCTTCTCCACGATCTGCCTGGCGAAAGTCGGGCCAATACCATGGATGTACTGCAGCGCGATGACGACACGCTTGTTGGTTGGAATATTGACGCCAGCGATACGGGCCACGCCGCTTCTCCTTGATATGTTCGTTCGCCCGGTCCGGGCATTCATTCGACACTGGCCGGACAATGCAAAAGCGCCCGGCCCGATCCTTATCAACCCTGATCGGCGCCGACCGCTCTAATTGAAAGCGAATTGGCGCTCTCTTAGGCGGAATCACGCCGGAAAGTCAACACCTGTAGCGCCGCGACCGGCCATGCAGGCCAACGCGTTCACGCCGTCTCCAGAACCCTTTCGATTTCGGCCGTGACTGCCTTCATGTCAGCCATGCCATCGACCGATCTCAACTCGCCGGTTCCCCGATAATAATCGGCAAGCGGCGCAGTCTTTTCACGGTACTCCTCCAGCCGCTTCTTGAAGGATTCCGGATTGTCGTCCGCGCGAACCTTGCCTCCGGCAGCGATCGTCTCGCGCACACGCGACTCCATGCGGCGCACCAGCGCTTCTTCGTCCACCTTCAGATTGACGACGCCATCCAGGCGCAGGCCTTTCTGCCTGAGCATCCCGCTCAACGCTTCCGCCTGGGGGACAGTGCGCGGATAACCGTCGAGGATGAAACCGTTGGCGCAGTCAGCCTGGTCGATCCGCTCCGAAACGATCTGGTTGACGATCTCGTCGGAGACCAGCCCGCCGGAATCCATGACCGCTTTCGCGCGCTTTCCGACCTCAGACCCTGCCGCGACCGCCGCACGCAGCATGTCGCCCGTCGAAAGTTGCGGGATCCCGTGTTTCTCGGTCAGGACTTTCGCCTGCGTTCCCTTGCCGGCGCCCGGCGGCCCGAGCAGAATAAGCCTCATCGTCCCCTCTTTCCTCCACGCAGTTTCGACTTCTTGATCAGGCCCTCATACTGGTGCGCGATGAGATGCCCCTGGATCTGCGCCACCGTATCGAGCGTGACACTGACCACGATCAGAAGCGACGTGCCGCCAAGATAGAACGGAACGTGGAACGTCGTTATTAGAAATTCGGGTAAGAGGCAGACGAGCACCAGATAGACGGCGCCGATCGCCGTGATACGCGTGAGAACGTAGTCGATATAATCCGCCGTCCGCTCACCGGGGCGATAGCCCGGTATGAAGCCGGAATGCTTCTTCAACTGGTCGGCGGTATCCTTCGGATTGAAGACGATCGCCGTGTAGAAAAAGGTGAAGAAGGCGATCATGCCGGCATAGAGCACCATGTAGAGCGGCTGGCCATTGCCGAGAGCGGCAAGGATCGAACGCGCCCAGTCGGGAAAGTTCGTCGTGTTCGAGAAGCCCGCCACCGTCGCGGGCAGCAGAAGCAGCGAGGAAGCAAAGATCGGCGGGATGACACCGGACGTATTCAGCTTGAGCGGCAGGTGCGAGGTATCGCCCTGGAACATCCGGTTGCCGACCTGACGCTTCGGGTACTGGATGAGCAGCCGCCGCTGCGCCCGCTCGAAGAAGACGATGACCGCAACCGTGACGACCGCGACCACCGCAACCAGGAGAATGATGCCGGTCGAAATGGCACCCGTGCGCCCCTGCTCCAGCGTGTTGGAGATCGCATGCGGCAGGTTCGCGACGATACCGGCCATGATGATGAGCGAGATACCGTTGCCGATGCCGCGCTCGGTGATCTGCTCGCCGAGCCACATGAGGAACATTGTACCCCCGAGCAGCGTGACGGTCGCCGAGAAGAGAAAGGTGAAGCCCGGATTCGTGACGATGTTATTGCCGCTCTGCAGCCCGATGGCGATGCCGTAAGACTGCACGAGCGCCAGGACGACCGTGCCATAGCGCGTATACTGGTTGATGACCTTGCGGCCCTGCTCGCCCTCCTTCTTGAGCTGCTCGAGCGAAGGAATGACCGACGTCATCAACTGCATGATGATCGAGGCGGAGATGTAAGGCATGATGCCGAGAGCGAAGATGGCCATGCGCTGCACGGCGCCGCCGGCGAACATGTTGAACATACCGAGCACGCCGCCGCTCTGCTGCTGGAACGCCTGCGCGAACGCATCCGGATTGATGCCCGGAATGGGGATATAGGTGCCGAGACGGTAGACGAGCAGCGCGCCGAGCGTGAACCAGATACGCTTCTTCAGTTCCTCCGCCTTGGCGAAAGCGGAAAAATTCAGATTGGATGCCAGTTGTTCAGCAGCCGATGCCATACAATATTCTCCGCTTGGTCACGCAAGCGCCCCGGCAGGCCGGGGCGCGCGGATTGCCGGTGCGAGAAATAGGCTCCGCCCGACCGGGATGCAAGCGACCGCCGTTCACAACGGGGTCGGTTCCGCGTTACTCGGCTGCGGCCTTCTGCGGCAGCTTGACCGAGCCGCCGGCCTTTTCGATCTTCTCGACCGCCGATTTGGACGCGCCCGCAACGTCGAACGCAAGCTTTGCTTTCAATTCACCGTCGCCGAGCAGGCGCACGCCGTCCTTGGCGCGGCGCACAACGCCCGCCTTGACCAGGCTCTCGACGGTGACCGTCTCTTTCGGGTCAAGCTTCTTGGCATCGACCGCGGCCTGGATGCGCGCCACGGAAACGATGTTGAAGTCGGACCCGAACAGGTTCTTGAAGCCACGCTTCGGCAGACGGCGATAGAGCGCCATCTGGCCGCCCTCGAAACCGTTGACGGCGACGCCCGAACGGGACTTCTGGCCCTTTACGCCGCGACCGCCGGTCTTGCCGGAGCCGGAGCCGATGCCGCGGCCAACGCGCTTGCGGGCCTTGGTGGCGCCGTCATTGTCGCGCAGTTCGTTGAGTTTCATCGGAATTCTCCAGCGCTTCTCAAGCCTCGTCCACAACGCGGACGAGGTGTTCCACTTTGGCGATCATGCCGCGGACCGAAGGCGTATCCTCCAGCGTGCGGCGACGATGCAGCTTGTTCAGGCCGAGACCGACCAGCGTCGCGCGCTGGTCCTTCGGACGGCGGATCGGGCTGCCGATCTGTTCGACCGTGATGGTCTTGCTTTCTTTCTTGGCCATGGTCGTATCTTCCTGATCTGCCCGGCTTATTCTTCGGCCGCGACGGTCGCGCCGCGGCGCGCCTGAAGCGTCGAATACTTGATGCCGCGCTGCGCGGCGACTTCCTTCGGATGCTTCTGGTTCTTCAGGGCATCAAAGGTAGCTCGCACCATGTTGTAGGGGTTGGACGTGCCCATCGACTTTGCGACGACGTCGTGCATGCCGAGCGTCTCGAAGACGGCGCGCATCGGGCCGCCGGCGATGATGCCGGTACCGGGCTTGGCCGCGCGGAGAAGGACCCTGCCCGCCCCGTGACGTCCCTCGACGTCATGGTGCAGCGTACGGCCCGAACGCAGCGGCACGAAGATCATGTCGCGCTTGGCGCTCTCGGTCGCCTTGCGAATCGCCTCCGGCACTTCACGCGCCTTGCCATGGCCGAAGCCGACACGACCCTTCTGGTCACCGACGACGACGAGCGCGGCGAAACCGAACCGACGGCCGCCCTTCACCACCTTGGCGACGCGGTTGATGTGGACGAGCTTGTCGACGAATTCGCTGTCGCGCTCTTCACGGTCGCGACCGCGACCGCCTTCCCTACGTTCCTGTGCCATATCCTAATCCTTATTTTTTTCCGGAGACACGGTTGACGATACCGGCGCTGTGGCGCCGGCGGTGAAAAAATCAGAAGCTCAGGCCGCCTTCGCGGGCCGCATCGGCAAGCGCCTTGACGCGGCCGTGGAAGATGTAGGGGCCACGGTCGAAGACCACTTCCTTCACGCCCGCCTTACCGGCGCGCTCGGCGATGAGCTTGCCGACAGCCGAGGCAGCCGAGATATCGGCACCGGTCTTCAAGCCGCCCTTCAGATCCTTGTCGAGCGTCGAAGCGGCCGCAAGAGTACGACCCGCCTTGTCGTCAATGACCTGGGCGTAAATGTTCTTGCCCGACCTGTAGATCGAGAGGCGCGGGCGCTCGGTGTTGTTCGCCCTGATCTGGCGGCGAACACGGGCAGCGCGGCGCTTGACGGATAGTTTGGAAACCATGGCTTCTTTCCCTGCCTGTCAGTCAGACGCCGGTCGATATTCGCAGCGACCGGCAATCCACGACCGACGAACTACTTCTTCTTGCCTTCCTTGCGAACAATCCGCTCGTCCGCGTACTTGACGCCCTTGCCCTTGTAGGGCTCGGGTCCACGGTACTCGCGGATTTCCGCCGCAACCTGCCCGACAGCCTGCTTGTCGATGCCCGACACGACGATTTCGGTCGGCTTCGGCACCGCGATCGTGACCCCTTGCGGGGTCTCGTAGACGACGTCGTGGCTGAAGCCCAGCGCAAGCTGCAGGTTCCTGCCCTGCATCGCCGCGCGGTAACCGACGCCGTTGATCTCCAGGCGCTTCTCGAAGCCATCCTTGACGCCTGTCAGGATGTTGACGATCTGCGTGCGCGACATGCCCCATTTGGAGCGCGCTGCCTTCGACTGATCACGCGGATCGACCTTGATATGGCCGTCCTCGAGCTTGACCAGAACGTCGTCGTTGACGACGAATTTCAGCTCGCCCTTCGGACCCTTCGCGGTCACGGTCTGGCCGTCGACAGTGGCGGTGACGCCCTGAGGCACGGAGACCGGCCTTTTTCCAATACGAGACATTTCTTGTCCTCGCCTTTTCTTTCCTTGGCCGGATCAGAAGATCTGGCAGAGAATTTCGCCGCCGACGTTCTGCTCACGCGCTTCATGGTCGGCCATCACGCCCTTCGGCGTCGAGAGGATGGCGATGCCGAGGCCGTTCGCGACCTGCGGGATCGACTTCACCGACACATAGACGCGGCGGCCGGGCTTCGAGACACGGGCGATCTCGCGGATCACCGGCTGGCCCTCGAAATATTTCAGCTCGATCTCGAGTTCCGACTTGCCATTGTCATAATCGACCTGGCTGTAGTCACGGATATAACCTTCCGCCTTCAGCACGTCGAGCACGCGGGCGCGAAGCGTGGAAGCAGGCGTCGAGACCTTGTCCTTCTTGCGGCCGATGGCGTTGCGGATGCGGGTCAGCATATCGCCGAGAGGATCGCTCACAGACATTCCAAATCCTCCTTACCAGCTCGACTTGACCAGGCCCGGCACAAGGCCGATGGCGCCGAGTTCGCGCAGCGCGATACGTGACATCCTGAGCTTGCGGTAATAGGCGCGCGGGCGGCCTGTCACTTCGCAGCGGTTGCGGATGCGCGTGGCCGAAGAGTTGCGCGGCAGCGCGGCGAGCTTCAACTGCGCACGGAAGCGCTCCTCGATCGGCAGCTTCTGGTCCATGATAATGGCCTTCAGCTCCTTACGCTTGGCAGCGTAGCTCTTGACGAGAGAACGGCGGCGCTTGTTCTTTTCTACTGCACTGGTCTTTGCCATGTTGCTTTCCTTTTTCTCGCCTGCCGTTACTGCCGGAAGGGGAAGTTGAAGGCCTTGAGCAGCGCCCGGGCCTCGTCATCCGTCTTGGCGGTCGTACAGACGATCACGTCCATCCCCCAGATCTGGTCGACCTGATCGTAGTTGATCTCGGGGAACACGATATGTTCCTTGATGCCCATGGCGAAGTTGCCGCGGCCATCGAAACTTTTGGCGTTGAGCCCGCGGAAGTCGCGAACGCGCGGCAGCGCTATCGTGACCAGGCGGTCGAGGAATTCGTACATGCGGTCCTTGCGCAAGGTGACCTTGGCGCCGATCGGCATGTTCTCGCGGACCTTGAAGCCGGCGATCGATTTGCGCGCATGGGTCACGATGGCCTTCTGGCCCGTGATGCGGCCGAGGTCTTCCGCCGCGACGCTCGGCTTCTTGGAATCGCCCGTCGCCTCGCCGACGCCCATGTTCACGACGATCTTGTCGAGACGCGGAACCTGCATCTCGTTCTCGTACTTGAACTCTTCCAGGAGCGCCTTGCGGATCTTCTCGTTGTAGAGCTTCTTCATCCGCGGCTCGTATGCGGTCTTAGCCATCGATGGTTTCTCCCGAGCGCTTGGCGACGCGCACCTTCTTGCCGTCCTTCTGGAAGGTGAAGCCGACGCGGGTCGGCTTGCCGTCCTTCGGGTCGGCGAGCGCGATGTTGGACAGATGGATCGGCGCTTCCTTGGTGATGATGCCGCCTTCCTGACTCTGCGTCTGGCGCTGGTGGCGCCGGATCAGATTGACGCCACGAACGACGGCACGGCTCTCCTTCGGAGAAACGCTGACTACCTCGCCGGTGCGGCCCTTGTCCTTGCCGGTGAGCACGACAACCTTGTCGCCCTTCTTGATCTTTTGCATCTTCCGGCTCCTTACAGCACTTCAGGCGCGAGCGAGATGATCTTCATATGGTTCTTGGCACGCAACTCGCGCGGCACCGGCCCAAAGATACGGGTGCCGACCGGTTCCTTCTTGTTGTCGACGAGGACCGCCGCATTCTTGTCGAACCGGATGACGCTGCCGTCCGGGCGGCGGATGTCCTTGGCCGTGCGCACAACCACCGCCTTCATCACGTCGCCCTTCTTGACGCGGCCGCGCGGGATCGCTTCCTTCACCGAGACGACGATGATGTCGCCGACGGAGGCATATTTCCGCTTCGAGCCGCCCAGCACCTTGATGCACATGACACGACGCGCGCCGGAATTGTCGGCGACGTCGAGGTTTGTTTGCATCTGAATCATGACTGACCGCTTTCCTGATTATCGGGGACGGGATGCGCCCTCCCCGGCTGTCCTTGCTCTTCTTACTGCGCCTGCTCTTCGGTGATGACGGTCCAGCGCTTGTGGCGCGAGATCGGCGCACATTCCTGGATGAACACCGTATCGCCGACCTTGTGCGCGTTGCTCTCGTCATGCGCCTGGTACTTCTTCGTGCGGCGCACGGTCTTCTTCATGGCCGGATGCGTAAAACGGCGCTCGACATCGACAACGACCGTCTTGTCGTTCTTGTCGCTGACGACGGTGCCCTGCAGGATGCGCTTTGGCATGGTCTTGTCCTTATGCCTTCTTGCCGGCGGCCTTTTCGGCCGCGATCGTCTTGATGCGCGCGATGTCACGCCGAACCTGGCGGACGCGCGCGGTTTTCTCGAGCTGGCCGGTCGCCTTCTGGAAGCGCAGGTTGAACTGCTCCTTCTTCAGCTTGGCCAGTTCGTCACCCAACTGGTCTGGGGTCATTCCCCGGGCTTCATCGCTTTTCATGGCCAAAACCCTTCCTATTCCGCAATGCGCTGGACGAAACGCGTCCTGACCGAAAGCTTAGCGGCGCCGAGACGCAGCGCCTCGCGCGCGGTCTCCTCGTCGACGCCGTCTAGCTCGAACATGATGCGGCCCGGCTTTACCCTGCAGGCCCAGTAATCGACGCTGCCCTTGCCCTTGCCCATGCGGACTTCGGTCGGCTTGCCGGTCACCGGAACGTCCGGGAAAATGCGGATCCAGACGCGCCCCTGGCGCTTCATCTGGCGCGTGATCGCGCGGCGGGCCGCCTCGATCTCACGTGCGGTCACCCTGTTCGGTTCCAGCGCCTTCAGTCCGAAAGCGCCGAAGTTCAGATCCGTGCCACCCTTGGCAACGCCATGGATGCGGCCCTTGAACTGCTTGCGATAGGCCGTGCGCTTTGGCTGCAGCATCTTGTGTTACTCCAGATTCTTCCTGCCTATCAGGCGTTCTCGCGGCGACGGGCGCCGCCATGGCTATGATCGCCCTCGACCGCGCGGCGCTCAGAGGCCATCGGGTCGTGCTCGAGGATCTCGCCCTTGAAAACCCACACCTTGACGCCGCACTTGCCATAGGCGGTGTTCGCCTCGGCCGTACCGTAATCGACATCGGCGCGCAGCGTATGCAGCGGCACCCGGCCCTCGCGGTACCATTCCATGCGCGCGATCTCCGCGCCGCCGAGACGGCCCGAGCAGTTGATGCGGATGCCCTCGGCGCCAAGGCGCATCGCCGACTGGACAGCACGCTTCATGGCGCGGCGGAAAGCGATGCGGCGCTCAAGCTGCTGCGCGATCGACTGCGCGATCAGCGTGGCGTCGGTCTCCGGCTTGCGCACCTCGACGATGTTGAGATGCGTCTCGGCCTTGGTCATGTCGGACAGCTTGCGGCGCAGCTTCTCGATGTCCGCGCCCTTCTTGCCGATGATGAGGCCCGGGCGCGCCGAGTGGATCGTCACCCGGCACTTCTTGTGCGGGCGCTCGATGACCACCTTGGAGACGGCAGCCTGCTTCATCTCCTTCATGATGAGTTCGCGGATCTTGATGTCCTCGTGCAGGAGCCGGCCGTACTCGCCGGTATTGGCATACCAGCGCGAGTCCCAGGTCCGGTTGATGCCGAGGCGCAGACCGATCGGATTGACTTTCTGGCCCATCAGGCGGCCTCCACTTTCTCTTCGACTTCCCTGACGACGATGGTCAGGTGCGAAAACGGCTTCTCGATGCGGCTGGCGCGACCGCGACCGCGGGCATGGAAGCGCTTCATGACGATCGACTTGCCGACATAGGCTTCCGCCACGATCAGCGCATCCACGTCGAGATCGTGATTGTTCTCAGCGTTGGCGATCGCCGATTCCAGCGTCTTCTTCACGGTGCCGGCGATCCGCTTGCGCGAGAATTCCAGATCCGACAGCGCAGTCTGGACCTTCTTGCCGCGGATCAGCGCGGCCACCAGGTTCAGCTTCTGCGGGCTGATGCGGATCGTGCGCAGCACGGCGCGCGCCTCGTTGTCCTCAAGCCGCCGCGGAGCCTTTGGCTTGCCCATGATTATTTCCTCTTCGCCTTCTTGTCCGCGCCGTGACCGTAATAGGTGCGCGTCGGGGAAAACTCGCCGAACTTATGGCCGACCATGTCCTCGGACACGGAAACCGGAATGTGCTTCTGGCCGTTGTAGACGCCGAAGGTCAGGCCGACGAACTGCGGCAGGATCGTCGAGCGACGGCTCCACATCTTGATGACCTCGTTACGGCCGCCTTCGCGCACCTTGTCGGCTTTCTTCAGGAGATAGCCGTCGATGAACGGGCCTTTCCAAACTGAACGGGACACTGGAGAACCCTTTCCTTAGCTCTTGCGCTGGTGGCGCGAGCGCATGATGAACTTGTCGGTCGCCTTGTTGGACCGCGTCTTCTTGCCCTTGGTCGGCTTGCCCCAGGGCGTGACCGGATTGCGGCCGCCGGAGGTGCGGCCTTCGCCGCCGCCATGCGGGTGGTCGACCGGGTTCATGGTGACGCCGCGATTGTGCGGGCGCTTCCCGAGCCAACGCTTCCGACCGGCTTTGCCGAGGCTCACATTGCCGTGGTCGGGGTTGGAAACCGCGCCCACCGTGGCCAGGCAGGAACCGTGAACGATGCGCTGCTCGCCCGAGTTCAGGCGCAGGATCGCCCAGCCCTGATCGCGACCGACGAGCTGCGCATAGGTGCCGGCCGAACGTGCGATCTGACCGCCCTTGCCCGGCTTCAGCTCGACATTGTGCACGATCGTGCCGACCGGCATGGAAGACAACCGCATGGCGTTGCCCGGCTTCACGTCGGCGCTCTCAGCCGCGACGACCGTATCGCCAGCGACCAGACGCTGCGGCGCCAGGATGTAGGACAGCTCGCCGTCCTCATACTTGACCAGCGCGATGAACGCCGACCGGTTCGGGTCGTATTCGAGCCGCTCCACCGTCGCCGGAACGTCGAATTTACGCCGTTTGAAATCGACGACGCGATAGGTGCGCTTGTGACCGCCGCCCTGGAAGCGGGCCGTGACGCGGCCCGAATTGTTGCGCCCGCCCTTGGAGACCAGACCTTCGGTCAGTCCCTTCACCGGCTTGCCCTTGTAGAGGCCGGAACGGTCGACGATGACCAGCTGACGCTGGCCTGGCGTGACCGGATTGTAATGCTTGAGTGCCATTATCCTCTACCTCGGCTTCTCAGAGACCGGTTGAGACGTCGATTGCATCGCCGTCGGCAAGCGTCACGACCGCCTTCTTCACATCGCCCTGCCGGCCGATGGTGCCGCGAAAACGCTTCACCTTGCCCTTGCGAACGAGCGTGTTCACGCCGGTGACCTTGACGCCGAACAGCGCCTCGACCGCGGCCTTGATTTCCGGTTTCGTCGCCTTCTTCGCGACGTTGAAGACGACCTGGTTCTGCTCCGAGGCCATCGTCGATTTCTCGGTGATGGCCGGGCTGACGATCACATCGTAGTGGCGGAGATCCGTCATTTGAACCGCTCCTGGAGGGCCTCGACCGCCGCCTTGGAAAGGACCAGCGTGCCGCGACGCAGTATGTCATGGACGTTGATGCCCTGGATCGGCAGCACGTCGATATTGGGGATGTTCGACGCAGCGCGCTTGAAGTTCTGGTCAAGCTCGGCGCCGCCGATCATCAGCGCGTTGGAAAGGCCAAGCGCCGCGAAGCTGGAGACGAGTGCCTTCGTCTTCGTGTCCTTCATCGAAAGATCGTCAATGACGATCAGGCTCAACGACTTCGCCTTGGCCGACAGCGCGTGCTTGAGGCCGAGCGCGCGGACCTTCTTCGGCAGGTCGTGCGAGTGATCGCGCACCACCGGGCCGTGAGCCTTGCCGCCGCCACGGAACTGCGGCACGCGTGCCGAAGAGTGACGGGCACGGCCCGTGCCCTTCTGCTTGTACATCTTGGCACCGGTGCGGGAAACCTCCGCGCGGCCCTTTGCCTTGTGCGTGCCCTGCTGCTTCTTCGCAAGCTGCCAGCGCACGACGCGCTGCAGGATATCCTCGCGCGGATCGAGGCCGAAAATCTCGTCGGAAAGCGTCAGCTTCCCGGCGTCCTTGCCGGCGAGGGTTGTTACCTTGAGATCCATTATTCGGCCCCTTCATTCGCCGGAGCGGCTTCAGCCTTGTCGGACTTGGCGACCCGGATGGCGGCCGGCTTCGGCGCATCCTTCGGAAGCGCCGACTTCACCGCGTCGCGCACCATGATCCACGCGCCCTTCGAACCGGGCACCGCACCGCGGACCAGGATCAGGCCGCGCTCGCCGTCGGTGGAGACCACTTCGAGGTTCTGCGTGGTCACGCGCACATCACCCATGTGCCCGGCCATCTTCTTGCCCTTGAACACCTTGCCGGGATCCTGGCGCTGGCCGGTCGAACCATGCGTGCGGTGCGAAACCGAGTTACCGTGGGTGGCGCGGCCACCGCCGAAATTGTGGCGCTTGATCACGCCCTGGAAACCCTTGCCGATCGTCGTGCCGGTCACATCGACGCGCTGGCCGGGAACGAAATGCTCCACGGTCAACTCGGCGCCGACGTCCAGCATGTTGTCCGGCGACACGCGGAACTCGGCGACCTTCGCCTTCGGCTCCACCGACGCCTTGGCAAAGTGGCCGCGGAGCGCCTTCGTCGTGTTCTTCACCTTGGCCAGCCCGACGCCGAGCTGGACCGCCGTGTAGCCGTTCTTCTCCTCGGTGCGCTGAGCCACGACCTGGCAGTTCTCCATGCGGAGAACCGTGACCGGGACATGCTCGCCCGCATCGTTATAGATGCGGGTCATTCCCACCTTCTGTGCAATTACACCTGAACGCATCGGTTCATCTTCCTTCAGAGGAGCCTTTGGCTACCCGCCGGCTCATGGAATTGGCTCTTTAAAGCTTGATCTCGACGTCGACACCGGCGGCAAGATCGAGCTTCATCAGCGCATCGACCGTCTGTGGGGTCGGGTCGACGATGTCGAGCAATCGCTTGTGCGTGCGCATCTCGAACTGCTCGCGGCTCTTCTTGTCGATATGCGGCGAGCGGTTGACCGTAAACTTCTCGATACGCGTCGGCAGCGGAATGGGTCCGCGGACATTGGCGCCGGTACGCTTGGCGGTCGACACGATCTCGCGCGTCGAGGCATCGAGCACCCGATGATCGAACGCCTTGAGGCGAATGCGGATATTCTGTCCGTTCATGTCAATTTCCTTGT